>Ga0126336_10000138_pt1 | contig 21250 bp, 9 predicted proteins | sample SidCmetagenome_FD_92530 | JGI IMG/M metagenome (GOLD analysis project Ga0126336, IMG submission 92530) | Coral microbial communities from El Islote,Puerto Morelos, Mexico - Siderastrea C C metagenome | ecosystem: Host-associated > Invertebrates > Cnidaria > Coral | place: El Islote,Puerto... | reverse complement strand
TGAAGAAATTCGCAAGACATCACGAAATGAACAAGAAAACTCAGTATTACCAGGGCCCGATTGTGCGAAAGCCTCTTAACTCTAGTCCACGATTATAAGTTAACCGCGGTTTTCATCTTGCTCGTTGAAGATGTTTTTAAGGTGTTTCGATACAGTTTTTGGGGGACCATACCTAACTTTTTGAATCGGCTCTTAGACAGTCTTCTCCTTGTCAGATCAACGTGAAATTTGCAGTACTTGTTGATTTTGGATTGAACTTTAGCATGGTTTACATTTTGTAAAAATCGATATTTCCATGACAACGATAAACAAAAATCCTCGAAAACAGTAAAACTGAAATTTTGCATGATCCAGATTTCGCTTCGAAAAGCAAATACCAGCATCTTAAACTGTGGTGTATGGCAAACAAAATATACAAGAACAAAAAAATTTTGTATGTTCTTTTTGAAGCAAATCGCAAAAATATTTTCAACCTTAGTTTTTGCCTAATAATAGTAAATGCACCGAAAAATAATCAACGCTTTGATAAAATGGCTAGTAAATACTGTTAAAATGTATCTTTTACTTACTATTTTACGCTTAGAAAAATTTGTTGAAACTGGTGTTCGCGATCTCGAGAACGACTTGTTTTTCCAAGATCATTCGCGTAGTAATTTTGTGGTAATTTTTTAGTTTGAGTGCTTTTGCGAAAATGTTAAGAACGGCTCGATAGATTTTTTTAAAACATTAAACATGCGTGCTTGACGATGTGACCAATTTTAGTTTTGAGTCTTCTTAACATTGATTCAATGGAACACTTTTAGATTTAACGTTAAAGAGGATGTATGAACTGACGGAAAGGCTTGTGTTACAGTTGGCAAGTAAATGCTAATATATTCAAAGTTATGCGCAATGCATTCCTCCGTGATTTTTACTTTTCGTTGCAATCTACAGTGCAACAAAGAACAAAGAAACCAGATAAAAATCACGAAGTAATGAAAGGGTTAGGTAAAGATGTCCGGCCCCAACAAACAAGGCGCTGGGCGCTCTCCATAGCAAAAAGTTTGTTAGAACCAAATTAAATGCAAATGGTATGCGCAGATCAAGTGGAAATTTTCTGCAACATGACGGGCGAATTTGAAGGCATTCCACTTTTTCCGTTGGCGGGAACAGAAGGTAACTTTCAATTCGCACAAAATTTCCATTTCTGCTGCACGTGCTGCACTGACTCCTCTGCTTGAAACTATGTATTGTATACACTCAAAATAGCTTTGCGCTCCATTTAATTTTCCTCTGGAAAACAAAAACAGGTGAACAAGTAGCTGCTGTTAACTGGAAAAAAGCCAAAATCATTTCCGCCACTCGACAAAGTTTAGTTTCCTCGTGAAAAATGTCCACAATGTCGGAAAGAAGCGGGAGCGTAAACAACCATTTTGTTGGCTGCTCATTGATGGCTCAAGAAGTTTAAAATAGAATACTGGGCTTTTAGCTGGATGCGTTTCCATTTGACAAGGAGAATTTCCGGAATTTAGACCTAAAATTTTTGGCTATTAAGTGGAGAGCGCTCCCTCTATTGTAAAAACGCTGTTCAGATCTTTCAGTGAGAATAAAACTTATTTCAAAACTGGTCGGATCGCCGAATCAGTCCAGCAATAATACTCCATCTTTTTTATTAGAAATCTTTCATTCAATGTTAGAAATCTTTTATTCAATATACATTACATAACTTCACATATTTTCTTTTAACGAGTATGATTATGTACATGTAGCCATCACCATAAAACTTCCCAAGTATTTCAACTCTTTTAATTTCATTCCTTTCTAATTACGACTTAATTAATTTTCAAGTTTTAATCTTACGAGGTGATTTATTTTTGCAAGCCTTCAAAAACTGTTCCAGAAACAAACAAATGCTAACGAATTTAAAAATTTGAGTCAACTGAGCTAACACTCTGGACCAAAAGTGCACAAATGTTTAATGAATGTCTTTTGTTAGAAATTCGGATGCAATTATTTTCCTTCAGGTGTCTTTTTAAGTTGTACAAATGCAGCGGCCTCCAAAACCGAATTTCGTCAATGTCGAAATGCATTACATTCCATAAGGTGTTAATGTAGCCACCGGATAAAACTTCCAAAGCCGCTATTTTAACTCTTTTAATTTTATTCTTTTTTAATTATGACTTCATTTTCAAGAGGTCCATATAATATGAAATTTCACATACCACACGTAACACCGTCTAATTGACCCTCCTGCAGTACAGTCTTGGTGATGTATTTTTAATTTGAATTTATGGCATAACTTATTTAATCATTTTTGTTACTGAGGGGCAATGAAAATATGTGATCTTCATTTCCCATTATTTAATTTTGTGGGGCAGGCCTTACGTCTTAAGATAGCAAGACCAGTGGATATTTTCTCTAAGATAGCAAAGTATGTAGGCGCCAGAAAAGGGCTTCGTCAATAAGGACTCCATGAAAGCAAACGTTGGCGCTGACATGATTTTACTATTGATCGTTAACTAGTCATAGCAGCAACAACTTACCCCGTTTCTGACGATCTTCATCTTCCAAAGAAAGGGCAAACGTGGAGGCAAGGAAAAGTAAAAAGTAAAATGCGCAATGAAACTGCAAACGAACGAGTTTGATACTTGTTCCGGCAGGATCGAGGAATCTACCTCAAGTACTTGGAAAGACCGATGAACTCGTTTTATATAACAGAATTTTTGTTTTTGCTATTTATTTCATCTGTTCAGGTGTATTGACAGGTTTTGGGGTTTTGAATCGTTCTTCAACTTTCAGGCTACCGCCAATAATTGGTGAAAGCACGTACGCGCACAGTTGAACAAATCAGTCTTCGGGGAAATGCCGGAGCCTTTTGCTCGCTGGAGTTTGAGTATAAACTCGAAATAAATTCTCGTCTCTGAAAGACAAAGCTTAAAGGAGCTAGAAAAAAATTCTGTTAAGCTGTAATTGTTTGTTAAGGCTTTGTTTTTTGCCGAAGGACAAAAACGTGCAAACAGCAGCGTATTAATGCCATAAGTTTTTTTTTTTCGTTTTGGAATATTTAGTCAGCTAATTTATTTTTTGTTACACTAGTTCTTTAGTACTTAGAGATTTGAGCTTTGTTTTATAACCAATTTGTCAAATATTTCAAAGCCTGTGATGTCTTGTTAGGTAACAAAACACTCATTTATGCTGTTTATGGGCCAGACGAAAAAAAAAACGGGCTGGATTTGGGAATATACCATAAAAATCAATGATAGCCGGTTTGACGGGTTACTGTTTTTGAATCTGGTTCGAATCTGGATAAATTGCGGAAATAAATTATCTTGCTGTGTTTATAAAGTGATTACAACTACAATGCGGCCAAGGAATTCCACTCAATTCAAATGTTCACGCATCCTGTATTGAAACTTAAGTTATTTCACAAGGTGTATTTATATCTAACAGAGCTCCTACATGCTGAATATGTTTTCCTACTACAAATCAATCGAGTAGGGGGACAGAACACTGAAATGTTTTAGTTTGAGAGTCGAACTTGTCCTTCTTACTTCTCATGAAATGGATCAGTAAGTTAACTACACTTATAATTAGCGAAATTTTCCTAGTTCAAAACTGGGTTTACTCCTTATTCTTTGATCATTATTTCTCAGTTTTCACTCTGTTGCAAATGTTTTGTCAATGTTTTCCGTCCCACGGAAAGAAAGGACGCCTTCATTTTGTATGCGGTACGGACTCCCCCGGCGATTTTGTCCTGTGCATTATTCTAACAAGATCTATTTGTTAGTTTTATTAACAAGAAAGAACTACACGTAGCCTTTCGCTCTGTTTCATCTGGCCCATATATACCCTTCATTCGTAGGCATACTGTAATTCTCGTAGAAAATTCCTATATGCCAAATTCCTATATGCCAAAAAGGTTTCCAAGTTTTATAGTTATAGGTATAGGCTGGTTATTTCGAGACAGATAGCCCCTATTGATTGTTGGCAATACAAAACTTACAGAGACTCGCAAAAGCTTCTTTTGTAGGCAGCTGTACTTAAAATTGTGTGAACAAAATTTCTTAAAAGGACAAGATTCGAGTTTTGGACACCAAATTGAACATCACGATAACATAATCCTTTCCAAGAGACTTACCTGCAGTGCAACTTTGCAACGCGTGCCGTTTCATGCTTAACATGCTTCTTTTTTAAAATTAATTTGATTTCGAGGTGACGGTATTTTGCTTATAATGTCGTTTACAGTAATTCAAGAATCCTTTTCTACGATTACGTTATTCATGTGGTTTCATTCAAACGACTAGATTGTCGAGAAGATCAACATAGTTAAGCTAAAAGAATTTATTGTTGTTGCTTTAGAGAGTGTAAACAAAATTATGGTTCCTAAATGTGCTTCCCAATGCAAAAGAAACTGTCGCGAGCCTCTTTAACTTACCAAAAGAAAAAAATTCCTAACGACCAGATTTCTGTTTTATTTTCTTGCCGTTTAGCTATATGGTTAAGTACAACAACTAACAAATATGAAGCAATGTCTTTTCATTTGACAAAAAGATGTTACAAAGAATATAGACAAAGTTGAATGGAAATTATAACCGATGTTTTCCAAATATAGTGGCTTAAAATAAACACAGGTGAAAAGTCTCTTGTTGAAACTCCCAAAAAAGGTGTGAAAACCAGTGAGTCGTGAATAATCCGTTTGTATGACAGCTCTCTCCATTGGGCAAATGCGAAACACACATTTCTTCTGCACAGCTTTTGCAGAAGAAATGAAAATTGTGCGTAGTGGCACAAAGCATTAAAACATATGGCAAGCTAGTGAAATACAATTCATACAAAGAGTTTAGTCATGAAAAAATTCCCATCCCCCCCCCCCGCCCATCTCAAAAATATAATAGTCCATCCCTAAACACCGTCACTGGTTCCTTTTGTTCTTTGACCACGGTGATACGGTACGACGGACCGATTCGCGTGAAAATGTCGACTGTCTTGCAGTCTAATATGAGAGTAACATACTGCTTAATAGAAAATTCTTAACGAAATGGTTTGAAAAACAAGCAAGCCATAACTAGCACTGGTATGTGACGGTGTAGGATTCAAATTGAGGAAAGTATCTTGCTAAAAATGGATTTCTTCTTTTTACTTAGGTATTTTTTTTGGGGGGGGAGGGGGGGCAATTAATGTCATTTTAATGCAATGGGAGCAGCTAAAATCGTGTAACAAAACTGAAGTTTTTATGTAAACAGCCATTTCTTTACCTTTAATAACCTAGTTCCGCTACGACATATATGATTAAGACTGAAACAGCGTGCAACAAGAATAACTGGATTTATACCTTGAGTCCTCATTGTTTCCGATTTTGGAGACTCTTAAATAGTTCTTTAGAATTCCTTGACTTTTACAGCTACTAATTGAAGGAGCAATTGTGCATAATAAGAAAAAATCTCACCTACATCCCACGTAGGTCTTGTTTTCGACAAAATCGCACTACCGCCCTCACCATCGATTACTCTAATAACCTCAGTCATTGGCTTCTACTGGTTTGATAATAGTCAAGAAATCTTTGTCAATTTCTTCTACATGGCGCCAGAATGGGTCCATAGATTCGCCTTAGAATAAATTTGAAGGTCTTTCTAAATTCCGGTATTCTCACTCCGTAAACAATGGGATTGATTGACGAGTTAGAGTAGTGCAAAACTTTGTAAAATATCGTTGCAGACCAATTGAAAGGGCACGTTGGAGGCGGGCAGTACACTACAACAACGAGTGTGACGAAGAATGGAGTCCAAGCAATCAGAAAGAACCCAATAACAAAGGCAATCGTCGTGGCTGTGCGAATCTCTCTCTTCAGCGAGCGCTTACTCGGGTTGTTATTCATCCTGGTCATGGCAATTTTCCAAATAGCAGCATATGCAACCACGATGATCGTCAACGGAAGAAGGAAGAAGACAACGAAGGTCAACAGGACAAGATCTTCTGTTTTAATGTTAGGAATCATGAGCTTGACACAAGACGCTAGGGCAGAAATCAACCAAACCAAGAACAAGGCGATGTAGTAGACATACTTTGGCATGTTACGATGCTTCACGGCCCAGCCGACGCAAAAGTAACGCTCCATTGAAATAGCCATGAGATGTAGAATGGAGGAGATCCCAGCAAAGCTATCCATTGTGGTGTAAAATGTGTTCAAGGCTGCGAAATTCTCATTCTGTTTGGGGTTGGCGTAGTAGTTCAGAATGTACATCCACAAAGGAACAGAGATCGCACCTACCAAAATGTCGGCTGCTGCTAATCCAAGGACAAAGTAATTTGTCACTGTACGGAGTTTGTCGTTAATAAAGAATGCTGTCACCACCATAAGATTGCCAAACACGGCGATTAAAGCGATGATGGTGTAGAAGAAGCAAGCCACGATGACTGATTCTCTGGAAAGGTTGTTATAACTGCTGCCTCCTCCACCAGGCATCGGTTGTGTGGTGTTGGCTGATATCGTCAGGTTCGTTGTGTTTGACATCCCGCCTTCCTGAAACAGCAGAGAAAAATACACTTGTTAACTTTACCAGGGTACAAGGAGTCGATTACCTTGCTTGATTAGTTTTACTACATTTCTACCTTTGATATTTCTAACGTAGATTTTTATGTTATTCGCTTTGTATGATTTCGATTGGTCGCCTATGGATAACAGCCTCGTAGCTGAATGGGCTACCCTGGTTAAAAAAAGTTACTACTCCTGCATTCGTTTAGATTGTCTTTGATTCATTCAACCAAAACGTACAGTGTAATTATCTTAAGCGTTGAGGTTCGCAGGAAGGTGCATTCTTTCATTATGTTACGAGAGGAAATGATAAGATTATAGTATTATTTGCCGGTCCAATTTTTCCGTGTTTATAATATTGGAATTAAGCAGAAAGCTATAAGCAGTAATTTCTACAAATGAGCTTAAAATAGGCACGATACAGAAAATCATTTCAAGGTCCCCTTTTGCACATACCGCGAAAATGTCAAACATGATTGCGCAAACACAAAATTAAACAAATAATTCGATAGCAAACTTCTGAGAAAAAGGAACATTTTAATTTAAACCTGTTTTCGTTACACTTTTTTCTTTATTTTGTATATCATAACAAAAGTACATAAGTTACGGACAGCATTCTTTCTCAGGCCAATGTTTGCCTATTTAGGAGTACTATTTTGTTTAGTTTATTTTGAAATATCAAACAAACAAGACGCCTGCTATCATTCAGGACAACAAACTTCCACTGAATCCACAGGTAGATACACGAAAAGGATGTCATTTCAAAGTAAAGTTGGCCAAGACTTAATGCTAAGAAACTGGTAAAGGAATTCTCTTTATGTGTTTCACGTCGGATAAAGTGAAACAGACCAAGATGCTGTCAACATGGCGGTTGCATTTTCCGAAGATGATCAATAGCTCGGAAAGTGGGAATAACATAATCAACTTAGGCCGACAATGATGCTTACCTGGCATGCGTATTATAAGACAAATAGTTGACACTAGAGACAGCTCAGCGTATTGGTTTGCCACGCTGTTAAACGGGTAAATGATTCACGATTACAATCTTTATTATAACGATAGTAGTACAAAGAGTATTCCCAAACGGGCAAGTGCTGTTGCAAACGCCTACGGCTTGTTATCAGGAATCAAAAGCCTCGAATGTCTTAATGGATATTTTAAGATTGAATTTGACTCAACTGCATTGGCAGCCAATAGGAGCATTGTTAATTGAATAAAGAGTAATTACTTTTTACACCTAATATCTTTGCGTAATTTAGTAAACAAAAACTGGCAAGCGAGATGAAGTGGAAAGATTTTTTTGCGCCAGCAGTCGGTTCAGTGAGAAGATAAAAGAAACTGCTCGATCCATTCCTGATAGATTTTAAATAGCTGCATAAATGCTTCGCAGTCGAGAGAAGTGAAGATACTTTTCATTAACTTTATTTAATTAGACTTAGAAATTCATTTCTAAGTTTAAATTTAAATTATAATAGTCTTTCCGCTAAATTCTTGTTTTAAATTATTGTTAAATTAATAAAAAAAACATTAATAGAGAATGCATGTACAATTATTTCTTTCCCGAGAAAAACTGTCACTGTAATCCACGACAATGAGCTGAAAAACGATAACTCAGTACTCGACGTTTTGCACCCTTTCATAAAGAGTAATAAGGCTTGGTCAACAAACAAAACACTTCTCTTTTGTTTTCAACGGTGGTCGGATGATATGAAAAGATATTCAGCTGCCTTATTGCTAACGAGTTTGTAAGTAATCCTTCTTTTGTTTCATAAGAAGTGAGGCACTAGTGGTCGGCAATTAGCATGTGAGATTCAAAACAAAATAACCACAAGCGATCGAGCTTTCTTACCGAAAGGGCGGTTCATCAAAATCATCCATACCGCCGGCTTTAAATAGCGACGCGGCGTTTATAGTTTCTTAAATTTGATTACCAAAAAATGCGGTGCCGTGAAATTAAATCAAGAAAATCATGCAATTCCGATACACCAGACGTATTGTTGGTGTCTTTGGTCATCACGGCTATATAGGAGGACATCAACGATTTGGAGAAATGGTCTTCTTCGGTTGACATCAGTCAACAAAGCGTATCATTGACAATATCAGTGCCTTGATCACAATAATCAACAAAGGTTTTAAACGACTTAACCTCAGAAATTATCCGTAACGTAGATTTTATCAAAGCTCTGCAGGAAAACAAGCTGAACCCTACCAGAAATTCAGCTGCCTTGTAGAAATGAACGTATATCTCTAAAATAATGCAGTATATATTATACAAAGTATGATCTCAAACTCATACTAAATCGCTTCAATGGACAAACTGAGGCAACTTCAATTTATTATTATTATTATTATTATTATTATTATTATTGCTATTATTATTATTATTATTTCATTATTATTATTATTAATTTTTATTATTACTATTCTCGGCAAAAGGCACGTATAAGACAAATTTTCTGTTCTCTGGACAGGACAACTTTGTCCCTTCTAACATGAATTACATCACTATTTCCGTTAAGTATCAAAATTGCAGCAAAACAAAGATGTGTATAGGTGTTACAATACAGTACAATACAATACAATACAATACAATACAATGTAATACAATACAATAGTTTATTTATCCATGTGACACTGAGGAGCTATGTGAAATGAGAGGTTTTGATGCACCTTTGGATTAAATTAATATTATTATGTTCGGGTAATAACATATTTTTTTCTAAGAGGCGAAGAAAATTATGTTAGACAGTTTTAGTCAAGTCCAGCCAAACGTCGGTTGCACGAGTTTCGTTGTAGATGGATTTTCACGATATCAGGACAACAAAGGATACTGATGACCGCATCGTGGTTCAAGATTTTAACCTTATAACTAGAATAGGTATTACAAAAACTGAAATCGCCATTTCAACGAATTTTTAAGCTCGGAAATTTGTGAACGTGAAAAAATGAAATGAAACTGAAAATTATTTTTAAAAATGTACTGAACTTTGCTCCAAGTTTGTAACCTATGCCGAAATTTAATAAATCTAATTATATTGTTGAAAATAGGGGTAAAAATTTGGCCAAAGATAAGCAAATATCTCATCATCTAGCGGTTAATCCATAACTCTTCCAAGACTGACGAAAATCTAAATAACCTTTATTGTGTGTACAAAAGTTTTTTCCCGCGATATAAAGAGCTTCTATCTGATTCAAGTAAGAGGTGTTACCTTTTAAAACTTAGTTTTCTTGACTTGACTCAAAAAGATTCTCTGCTTAATGCTATCTAGATGGATTTTGTTTGTCGAGACATACTGGTCGATCCATAACGAGTCGTGGAAACTAAATTTAGTAAGCCCACATTTCTTAAATAATGTGGAAAATGAAATCCACTGAAATTGATAAGTTTGCCAATTTCTTTTTTAACTTTTTGGAATGAATACTTTTTTGCCAGATAAAAGAAAAATATTCACAAATTTCTATTGCCTTTTAACGCTCTTAACGCAATCAGTGAACTTTCGTTTATTGACTTAAAAAAGCAGCAGGAGGAATCAAAGAAAATTAATAAGTTTGAGTCATGTTTTTTGCGTTATTACAATTACCTGTATTTATCGACAGTTCCGACTGCCATTGGAAAGAACCAGCCATTACGTAGTTAATTGAACACTTGTAATAAAACAAATACGTTGCATATAATTTATGCCACAGCTCATACTTTGTTGATTGACAATTGAACAACATAGAAATCTTTCGAAGTAACCCAGAGGAAGTAAATTTTTTTTCACCCAGTAGTTCAAAGACGAAGCCTAGACTTTCCAGACTGACTAGCTATCTGCTGAGATAAGTAATGAATGTCCTTATTTTGCAAACGTGGCTTTGTTTCGATCGCTTGAGCTCTTAAAATGAATTTTGCATACACGCATTTTCATTGTTAAATAAAAAGTTTGTCCTTTTTCAACAGTGGTCACACTTTCCATTAGCAAAAAAAGTTAAAAAATCACCCAAAAAGGGACATACTTAATCCATTCCTCACTCTTCCGATATTTGAAGAACATTCATCATGAGATATGTATCTCACCGGAACCGTTTTAAACTACTGGGCATGCAGTGCCTACCTTAGTGGACGCGTGATAAAAAAATAAGCTCGGGGAGACATATTGCGTTAATTTTATAAGTATTTCCGTAATTGCTGTTTGGTGACTGTCATTGTTTTGTTTCCTTTTGTCACTATTACAAATTAAAAAAGGAGAAAATGCTGAATTATAACCAGAAAAATAACTATAACCAGAAATATAACCAGCAAAATGCAGAAATTGGTAACTGTTGTGTACGTGCTGTGTTCTATTGTAGGGAAATCATACCCCTCTCCTCTTCTGACAAATATATTTAAACACTGTTTTTTTTTTTCAAAGTGTCACCCTCTTTCCTCCCCTAAAGCATCGTTGTTTGACAAAAAAGATGAAGACCAGTGCCATTATTTGGATCAAAATTGAACCAGAGGAAAGGGGAAGGGTGTTCCAGTGACGTATGGCACTGATTGAAGATGTTCAACGATTAATAATTGTGGAGCTATTTTGAAAATAGTCAGGCAAACATGAACTCTAGTACGTTCTAGAATTTGCTTGATTTTCGTAATAAAAAAGCAACAGCTAAAAACAACCTTTTCTTACTTTAGAACCAATGTTTGCCCGCAACAAGCCCTTTGTTTCTCGTACTGGCCATGGGATACTGATAATATTATGTAAAATTGTTATATACCCCGTTTGAAAGCATTGGGTTAAGAACGAGCGGGCATGTAACTAGTGGTCAATGACGTAGTTTCATTCATCCGCTCCCGAACACATAGTAACTTTTCTTTAACCCTTTCATTCCCAAGGTAAATGCCAAGTTTTTCTAAATTGGCAACGATGAACCCCATGTGATATACCATTTGAAAGGCAATTTCTAGGGTGTGCTGTAAATCATACTAACAGGGATGGAGCGGGATGTCTCAGATTAGACTGAGAAGTGTCAAAAATGAAAAAAAAAAAAACGTTTAAAATTTTCCTATTCTTCATACATATTGGGTATACCCCCTAAACTATAGCTAAATTTGCAGCTCTCAGTGCACTGCTTGTTGTCAGATATCAACTTGAACCTAAAATTACAAAGAGAAAATGTTCCAAAAGTTGGAGGGGTGGTAAATCAAGTCTCATTTAGAAAGGGGGTCCTATTTTATGGCTTCAGTGTGCAGATCTTTCCAAGATCTTTTCGTTGTGCAAATTTCACACAGATTGACCAAATATTGAGCAAGTAATGGCATCTTGTGCTATATGGCACTCTTGGGTGCTAAAGGGTTAAACCTATTCCGTTTTTCCATATATTATACACAATGTATATAAAGGAAAAGACGACCACACCAAATTTCACAGTACTAAATTTGCAGAATGTCTCATGAAATGGAAAAATTCAGTCCTCATATTCTTTTTTTTAAACATGTAGATCGCCGATTGTATTAGAATAATTACTGCAACAAGAGACTCTGCTATTCATCATTGTCATGGCACTTTGCGGTCACTGCCATTTTCTACGAATTTAGAAACAACTGTTTGCTTGTTCAGGAATGCTCAATCAAAAATTTGACACTTATTCGGTATCGCAATAAACTGTTAAATCGAGGCGTCGAAAACAGATTTTAGTGCCGGTGAATTTAACAATACTCTGAACGCTTCCTATAAGTAATCCCTTTAATTCTTTTTTCCTGATCGGAAAATAGTGCTAAACCTTAAAAGCAGTAGTCCGCAAATAGCGAAAATGATACCTGAAGCAAACAAACAACGCACATCGTCAAACATTGACAAACAAGCCTCTCTGAACAACCATGGAATGCCTCAATGTCTTGATAAAATGTACTGAATTTCAAACCATCTTTTTCCTAAACTTGAAATAGGGTAATACTCAGCGCTTGAGTAATGATGGATATCGCACATCGGACAAAATTCTGAACCGAGCTGAATATTTTACTTTATGGCAATAATACAGAATCAGCTACGGAAACGAACGCGCAAGCTTCTCCCGAAATGTAACTAGCGCTTAGGGTCCAAAGGGCAACTGTAAGTCATGGTCATTTTTTTGACAGAAAAACGTAAGAATCTAGTAATTTTTGACAAAACAAAGTAGAAAACATGACAACACCATTGGCAAGTACGTAATGTGCTCAGGTCCCTGATGACGAAATGGCGGTTACAGTATAACTTGGTTGTGACACTTACTATCTTTAACAGAACCAAACATTCCACAAAGACAAGAATTCGACAGATTACTATCAAGTCAGTCGAAAGCTTTAGTCGAAGAAGTAAACTTAAAAAAAGACATCTTCATATTTTATGAAATCATTTGCAATACAGAGGACGATACTTTCTTTTCCGATATTGCTTTCATCTCAAGCAAATCACGGAGTGTTTGCACTATCACAAGCAATCACTGTGCCATAAGAATAGCAAATACTCTATGTCAAAAAAGAAAGCTGGGTTTCTAACCAACCTATAACTAACCTTATCCAGTAAGACCTTTGAAAGTTCCCAAAACCAGAACACCTTGTCAAGGATATGAGATCTTTTTTCTTCTCTTCAGCTTCTCTAAAAACTTAATGTTTGTTCTGACAGGAATAATCAAATGTTAACACCCGGCAGTAACAAGCTATCACACTCTTTTGCATTTCAATGAACTGCTGTCACTCAAAGCTCTTAATTGCCACCTACAAAGTAAACGTTAATGCCAGGCCAATTGAAAATTTATGAGACATGATTGACAGAAATCTACCACAAACAAGGCAACAATTGTTCCTAATGTCCAACAGCTTACGCATTTCAAGACAATCCTAGAAACTGCATATGCTTTTAAGTTTATAAGATGAATCTCCCGGAAATTGCAACGAAAACTAGATTTTTCATAATAAATAACGGCCCATATCACTGAGAGTAAAATCTCCACAGTTTGTCGTTTTAACAATGAAATTTTCGGTAAACAAAGCGCATCGATCTAAAATAACACATGCAATACTAAAACCAAAATTTACAAGCGTTCAAAACATTAGAAAATGCGAAAATGCATCTAAACAAAAACAAAGATTTCTTTAAAAGCCAAGAATATATTAAATAATCAAGGTTTTCTGGCAGAACACAGTGAAAGACGCAGAAAAAAAATTAAAATAAAAAAGGAGTAGCAAAAAATATATTAAGCAAAAGAAACAAAGTTTAACGAAAGCAAGTACTTTGTGGAAAGTTGCAAGTAACATTAAAAAAAATATATCCAAAAAGAAAGGAAGGCTCGCTATATATGTGTCACTTCAGTCTAAAAATTACTGCAGCAATGCAGCAATTTTAAGTTGACATAATATTAGGTTTTCTTTGAAGGACCTTGGGTAAAAACTGACAAACAGTCTACTTGTATTTTTGATCATCATGACGCCGTCGATAAAAAAAGCCCAACCATGTTGATGAAAAAGTATAAAATTCAGTATGGATTTTACTGGAAGAAGATTTTTTGATAAATTTTAAGTGAAAAAAGGTTTCAAGACTATCTGATGGCTGGTGATTGCTGCAACTACTTAAACTGGTTTACAGTAGCAGCAACACGGCAAAAAGAAATTTGATTTTTTAATTTATACTTTCCAATGTTTTCTTTTTTTAATTTCACCATTAACAAAAAATTGGACCAGTTAACGTTGTATCTTCTACTTTGCGGGTGGCCGTGTGTATGTCTGTTTACGTGGCCATTATAACATACAAAATTAAATCTCCTTTTAACACCGTCGGCGTAACACAGACCGAGATTAAAAAAGCCGACGTATCAAATAGGAACTTGCAAAGTCAATGTTTTCAATCATCCATTGATTCTTTTAGATAAAAACTAACAGAACATTTCAATTCTTCATTTAGGAAGCTCCTTTTGCTTCCGAGGCGAAATAGAGCTCATGACAAATCAATGATCGAGCATTAAAACCGTATCTAGCTCTTTGACGGCCAATATTTGTTGAATCTCTTTAAAAATTTGTTAAACTCTTTTTCCTTTACAGGACTATCTTTTGGAAGGATGATTAGTGTTAGGGTTGTTTTGGACGTCTTGTCTCCTTTAAAGCTTGTGAATTTATTGCGATTGAACTTAAGCAAACCAAATGCATTTTAAATAATTATGGAATTTCAAATGCGTTTCTTTCAAATTCGCGGTGAGGAGAAAATTAAGCAAACATGCCCGTCTAGTTAATTTTAAATATGCAGACATTAGCTCCATCTATGAGAAGATGAATTTAGTATTAAACGACACAAAAAGTAAACATAACGTTTAACCGTACAAAATCTCAAGTGAAGTTTGTATGCAGATAACCAACAGCTCTTACCCAAAGCAACTGTTTGGATAAGTTTCGTTTCATCCATTGGTCTGAGTTAGTGTACTGATTACCTATTCCTCTTTAATAAGAGGGTCTAAAAATTCTGCTCGCACAGTAAAACGTTAAAAAATATGTCAGTTATCAAACGTAGCCAACAAAGCTACGCAACGCAAAGCAGTTGTCTCTCAACACGAGCATTGTCTGCGGGTAAAATATCCGGGAGTTCAGACCTTACATCTTCCATGCCCTGATAAATCAGAATTATACGAACTTTTCTAGCCATTATCTGGTCATTTGTTCGCCACAGAGTCTATGAGTGAAGTAACAATATTGAGAAATTGAAACTTGTTTCCATTTATAACTGATTAATCCGGGCGCGCCTGCATACGAATATTCAAAATGTGCATGTATACAGAATGAGATTTACCACTCTCTAAACGTCCATTTTATTGTCATCCTCCTGCAATTCTAGTTCGCTGCTTGGCAAGAGAAAAAATGGGTTTAAGTTTACTAAAGCGACCAGAGTGTTGAAACAACCTACCTTATTTAATTTCGATTGGCGATCACTGAATAGTTTTGGTAGCACCAAAACAACTTGCAGGAGTTCATGTGCAGTGATTTATGGAATGTTATTACATGTGAAAGCTGCTTAGGCCAAAATGGAGAGCAAAATTACCCAAAGCATACGCATTTTCGTCTGCAAAATATTAATACTCATGCTCCGTCCACAAGTAGCATCCATGTGACTTTATTTCATGGCTAGAGATTAGTGTGGAGAATTTGCATAGAGCCATCAATGGCGCGCCTTGATTTTAAGAACAGAAGCCGATATTAAACACATATACAGATAAAAGAGGCATGATTGCTTTTTTTAAAGGCATTTACTGCGACTCTTTTTTTCATAATTTTCGAGTAAACCAAAAGAAATAGGAGTTTGCGTATGTAATTGCATGTTGTTGTTTTAATGTTCTGTTAATGCACCTGGTGGCGAAAAAGCTTTTACTTCTATATACGGAACTAAATTTTCTACAATGAAAATAGACGTTTCATTGTAACACAGCAGAAAGGAAACAAAATTGAAAACAAACATTAAGGTAAGTCCTTAAAAGCTTTGCGATTATCGTTTCACTTGTCCAGCTGCATGTTTACCCTTAATTACCGCCAATAATTAAGAAAACTTTCGAAAGCATGTTTGAATAATAACTTGATCTCGAGCTCACAAGTGTTAAGTGCACTTTCCCGACGGTATTATTTATTTCACAGTGATTGTTACGGTTTGTCCCTTTAAAACAGTTTCTACTGGTTACTAAAACCAGCAGCAATTTAATAAAGGTGGTAAAGCTTACATCGCTTTTCAACTTCTTTTGATATTCACTTTTCAGAAAACTAAGGCGTAACACTTCTTCAAGCAAATCGTACGTCTTTCTTTGCTAACTGTGCACATTTAATAATTTATTTTTTCATACCGGCTTGAAATTTGATGTGTTTCAAACTCATGAAGCCTCCATGATCAGCTTAAAATATTTAGAACCTCTCCTAAGTTGTAGACAAAACTGTTCATTAGTACAGTAGAGGATAAAAGAGTGCACGGAAATTAAGTTTCTGGTCATGTTTCTGGTCGCTGACTCGTCATTTGCATGTTTGCCTAAACAAGTATTAACATAGATTCCGCTCCCGTTTAGCTCAGTTTAGGCGTAATCAGTTCTGTATTTTATTTAGACTTGAGGAGATCAGACGAGCGACTCAGGAGTTTTAAGAAACATTGTATAGTTTACTATATATTACTATATATATATTTACTGAACAGTAAATAAGCATATTTTGAGTGTGTTTCTCGGAAACACCTTCCTAGCTTTTAAGATAAGTCTATGTGCACAGAACTGGAAAAGTTAATTTTTAAAGAAAAACACTTAGACAAAAGAAATGAAAACAGAGACAAACCATGCTTACTTTTGATTAAATCTGAGCCAGTCATAAAGTATATTTTAATTTTGCCCTCTCTGAAGAAAATCCTTGCTAAAAGAATAACCATGCTTGAGCTTTTAATATGCGCGAGAACAAGTAATTACAGAGTCTAAGGTTAAAAGTTAAAAGTATAAGGTTATGTAAAATATATAACTATCACTTAGGATATTTCGACCTCGTATACTATTAAATGGCTCTCTCAAAATAAGTCTTCAGTACAGATAAAAGCGCAATTTAATTTGGATATATCCTGATAAGAACTAAAAATGCTAACAACAGTGTCCAAGGAAACTCGAAGATGAGATACTCTCTATGAAGGTAAAGGAATTTAAGTGCTTGACTACTTAAGATGCTCCGACGAAGGAGCTAACTCTGCCGAAAAGATAAGCTTTTTGCAACCACATCACATCTAAGGGTGGATTCATTTGCAACATACACGTACAGCAAAAAATGTGACAACCTGTTTGTTTGCATCGCATTTAGGTTACACGTATGGAGTAGGCGATAAATCAACGTACGGCGCTTTCCAGCGTGCCCTCTTACTTCATTGGCTATTTTGATGCTGTCAACTCTGGTTACTTTTCCCAAAGGAGGCAATTGCCTGCTCATATACTTGCGAAAGGATTGCATTTTCCCGTGCCGCCAAAAATGCAAATACATCTTCACTGAAATCGATAAATCGATACGCCATTGATTAATCGCATACCCTATACGCGTATCCCGAATGCGATGCAAATAAATAGGCTGTCAAATTTCCCACCTTTCCAGCATTTTAATTATCACGGTTTTGCAGACAACCTAAATACGTTTGCTGTCGCCATAGATTAATCAGAAGTACCCCATCATGAATTATTTCCTCTTAGAAAATAGAAAAAAAGTACATCGTCAGCTTCACCTTGTACGATTATTCCATCCTCCCGTCTGCTTGTGCCTGCCATATTCTAATAGCTTCTTCCACCACAACTAACTATATTATAATAAGGTATCACGTTCCACAGCATTTAAAGTCAAGTAAAACACCCAAGAAATAAAATTTTTGAAGCTTTCCTTCCTTTTCGCCTTGACGTTGAACGTAATTATCAAGCTAAAAACAATAGGCGTTTCGCACGGGTAGTTTTCTGGGGGTTATCGACACGTTTATTTGCAACAGGGTACGCGTTAAGAATGCGAGGAGTATACGCGTATGCTGCAAATGAATCCACCCTAAGTAACTTCATCAGTTACAACTTTATAATTATCCTCCTTGTACATTCGAGCTGGTTTCCGCAACACTAAAACACGAAGCGTGGGAGAGGTCTTGATGGCCACTCTGCACGTAATCTTAGTCTACATATAAATACTTAATGTGTTAGCAATAAATAATTATGTAAGTCGATGAAGTATGATCGTCCGCCGGGTTAGTGTAGTCCTGAGAAGGACTGTTTATGATGCCATTCACAGACGTTTCGACAACCTGAGCGTAAGTCATTAACAGGTTGTCGAAACGTCAGTCAATGTCATCACCAACTTGTCCTTCTCAGGACTACACTAACCCGGACGATCATACTTCACCGACTTATGATATGACGCCTGTGTTCAAACCATTTACAATGAATAATTTTGTTGACTACATGACAGAAGAATAAGGTCTTGAGTACTCAAAAGCTTTATATGCAAATTACAAAACCTAAATTTGTCACAGCTGAATAAAGACACCATGTGCTATGACTGCCTTTATGTCTGAACGTACGAATTAATGTAACACCTTGGAAAAGAAAAATGAAACTTCTACTTCAACGAGGGAGTATGCATGGATTCAAAAGGGAAAGAAGCATTTGCCATCTAGCAGCTAATACACAAGAAGGAATATATACAAAACTTGGAAATGCAGTTTTAAAGCAATTAGGATCAGTAGAGGTAAATTAACATTTGTTCATAGGTTAGGCAAGCATTTTCCCCTATACATCAAGTACAAATTAACACCAATAATCGTAAAACTTGGACGTGGTACAGGGGGCATGTTGTTAGATAACCCTCTTGCCGATCTTCTTATAAGGTTTTGATTGTTTCTATTTTTTGAAATGGTTTTAAATCTTATGGATAGCCTTTTGTGTCCTCTGCTATAGTGGCAAATATTGTTGATGCAGCCTGTCAATGGCGCCGCCAGGCACAGCTTCTCCAAATTAAACTTTGGCGGGGTTTTTACAATTTGTACCTTCGTAAAATAACGTTGCTCTTTTTTCCACAAATCGCACAATCCACTGCAGACATCGCACAATCCACTGCAGACAATATTTAAGATTTTATTTTTATAAGTGCTTTACTGGGATGTGGTTGTAAAAGGTGTCTCTAACTGTTGTTATTCATAAAACTGTCACTATGCCTATATATGGCCAAGAAGCCCTCAATACCTGTCATCTGTAGACGACAGATATTCAGCTATATACCCAGCTGATCATATATGCAAGTGCACTACAGATCTTTGTTCAGGACGTGTTCAGGTGGACATATCAAAAGGCGAGGGACAGTGTTTTCCGGAAATTGCAACACCTTGAAGCAGAGGATGATCTATCGGTGAGCGCGTTCAAAAATTAATTGTTCGGCTATTAAAAAAACAGCTGGTGCAAAAACGTCCTTTTCACAAACTAAAAAAAGGGGGGAAACTGCTAACAAGAGTGGTATGAACTCAATTTGATATTAACTGATTTGATGAAAGGTTCATTGCATTTCTTTACGGTGGTCAATTTTATTGCCGTTTTGATATTAACTGATTTGATGTAAGGTTCATTGCATTTCTTTATGGTGGTCAATTTACCGTTATATCCTCTTTAAGAATGATATGTAATGGTAATTGGACTGAGTGGAGTACAATTCAGGGAATAATCGGGCGAGTAATTTTAAATCGGCCGAGCGCCTAGCGCGAGGAAGATTTGAAATTACGAGCACGATTATCCCTGAATTGTACGACACGAAGTCCAGTTACCAATTAATCGTATCTCTAACAAAATGCGAGATTAGAAAACGTACGTACCCTTCGGGGATACATTTTTAATTATCAGTTTTGCAAGCAGGGGAGAAACAGCAATAAAAAGAATCCATTTCAGTGTTCCTGATTGACGCGCACGCAGCGTAGTTGTCCGATTACAGCTATCCAATTACAAAAAGTTCAAATAGGACAGCTGTAATTGGACACCCACGTGATCACCCTCCAAGTACGTATCAAATAGGCGCGCGGAGAACCAATCACAATCGAGCATTTTGTTATAGATACGATTAGGAATCGAAGCGTTTTATTCCCCCATTGACGCAGTACTACAGTTTCTTTAAAAACTTATCCCTTTATCGATTAAAAAATGCAGAAATACATTTTACAGAAGTGAGAACTAAGGTTAGCAAATACTTTTACAAATTAAGTAGATCAACCTTTTTCAGTATTTATCGTGGGCTCATGGAACAACTGTAGTAGAAGCTGTTTGCTGAACCAAATTTAAAAAAAAAATGCTTTGCAAAATTGCGGCTCGGATGCGACAGATGCGACATTGCGTTTTCACAAGCGATTCCACATCCCAGGGAGGGGGGAGGGGCGTACTCAATAAAGTTTCGTTTGCGGAGGCGCCACCCCGAGATTCAAAACCTTGCTCTTTAATATACTAATTTGGCTAGAAACGCTACTCCCAAAAGCTAGAAACAGTTCATCATCGTAGGCTTTTATTCGCTCGAATGCTCAAAGCTTTTGAACACTTTCTGCATGGTGCTTTCTGCCAAAAGTTTGCAACCTGTTTTAGTAGTCAGATGTATTTGCTATCCCTTTTAGTTTAAGGTATATTTGGGTGACTCTTTCTATCCTTTCTTCGTGTACCAGAAGCGGAAAAAGGCACCCGAGCTTTTAAGGGGAGCCTTCCCGTATAGTTGACTATAAGGAGTATCTCCCCCCGGGCTCAACATGTGGTCTTTACAAATTTGGTGTCATTACTTTACAAGTTGAGCTAAATTTGAGTTAGAGTAATGTCTTGTGCCTCCTGACTGTGGAGTGTATCGTTAACAAAATCTCTCGAGATCGTTAGCTAAAATTCTTTCCGTACTATAATTATTAGATGGTTGAAGAACATAATCATTTTTGTTACAGTAAACTGAGCCCTCACAGCACCTAGGATGATATATAACATTAGTGTAATGAGTTGTTATGTGATTTAAAGCGCCGTATTTAGGAGTCTTTACTTCAAGCTGTAAGACAACACCAGGAATAAATACAGTTTCAACATACGAGATTGTCCAAGAATTTAACTAATTCTCTTGTAAAAGCTGCACTACTTCGCATATTCGATGTCTATAATTTGGCTTCATTAATCACAAACACCCGCATAAACTGACAAATAAAAGGCGGACGCCGCTTCAGTACTTGTTTACTTTTCAAAGTAAGCCGGTTTATTGATTAGGAGCATAAGTGG
>Ga0126336_10000137_pt1 | contig 21252 bp, 10 predicted proteins | sample SidCmetagenome_FD_92530 | JGI IMG/M metagenome (GOLD analysis project Ga0126336, IMG submission 92530) | Coral microbial communities from El Islote,Puerto Morelos, Mexico - Siderastrea C C metagenome | ecosystem: Host-associated > Invertebrates > Cnidaria > Coral | place: El Islote,Puerto... | reverse complement strand
TTTTTCCTATTACATGATTATGATTGTTATAAGTTTCGCTTTAGTTAAGTTTTACGCTTTTGCAATACTGTATGTACTTATAGTCATGCAAATAAAGCTTGTTGTTGTTGTTGTTGTTGTTGCCCCGTTGAACTTCTCTTAGAGTCGCCACCAAAGACAAACTTTTAAAGGTCGACGGTAACCCAGACGAGGAAGCAGATAGTGTCCCGTTGGAACACTATATCGATTTTTTGTGAAGTGCTCTCTTTCCACGAGGGATAGGTCGATAGTAAAATGTCCATAGTGCAGAGCTATGACATTCGCAGAGATCACTAGTCCTTGGAATACTTAGTATGAAAAGACCCTTTCGATTCAACTGACTCTAGAAATAGCGACGATCTGGCAAAGTATTGCTCCTTGGAATTTAATAATAAAGAAAGGCTATCAACTAGAGAACACAAAAAACCCACCGTTACAGGCGTTGTTTTATCCAATGCCACGCGTTGATATCATATGCAAAAGATCACAAGTTGCCAGCGCTACATAAGACAACAGGGTCGACCTGCCTGTAGTCATCATACAAATATTTTCTCCCAGGAATGTGACCATCTCAATAACCCTTCGAACTCATTTGTCCAATTTACCAGCACCCATTGCAGTTTTCTCAGATCGACACTCCACTCCGAGTGACACCCAAGTAGTTAAAATCAATTTGAACCGGCAAAACAGAGGGAAATTGTTCGTACACGCCAAAAGACCTTGTTTGGCAAAGAATTTCAGTCAGGCTACGATAGACGAAAGATTATCATGAGGTCAAGATAAATAGCAAGACCCAAAACCGCTGTTAGTCAATCAACAATGTGCTGCTTAGAAATTTCAATGTGACCTGTGTGATGTAGGTTATGTCTGCTACATGAACCGCAGTTCACAACATATTTCGCGACTGCTTGATGCATGAATTGCCGGGACAACCAACTCGACTCTGTGCGCATTAGCATCTTCTTTCCAATAAAGAGCTTGACAATGATTATTTAACTGCAACGTCGAAACGTTGTTCTTTACCTCTTTTGCTCATTTTCCTATTTTGTCTTCTTAATGTCACTTTGATTCAAATTACTGACCTATTGCAGAGTCTTCGCAATTGGCTATCCATACTGAGACTGTTTTATTGTTTCTATTCCGTTGACATTTAACGAACGTTTTGGCCATCACAAGGGTGCCCTTGTAGAGCAAACGTAACCCTTCAGGATTAAGCCTTTTTCTAATTTTAAAAAGACAAAATTTATCCGATATGTTTCTGTTGTTGTCAGTTCCTGTTGTATATCATCATAACTGCAGTTTGAGGTACGGAGTGTCGCTTGTCATGGGATGCCAACTTTTGTTCGGGAGCGAGGGGTATTCGAGATAATCGAGATCGAGATAAGCGATTGAAATGACTGAAAAATATAGTGAGCAAATCCAAGGGAAATGGGTTTCAGTCGAAACAGTAGGGAATTTATGTATTATACATATATAGCTTTTGTTATAATGTTGGACAAAGACGAGCAGCCAGTTGCCTCCAGGAACACAATCGTTGACACAACAAAACACGGTAATTTATGAAAAAAACTTAATAAATTACAGGGAGTAAGCACTTTTTAACATACGAGGCTCGCAAACGAGAAAAGCCACAACGCAGAAAGGGAGAAGACAAACGAACCACATCAGCAACAACAACAAATACAAAAGAACCTGCTAGAGGGACACTAGCTTAATATGAACACCACGTTTTGACCGGGACAGTTTTCCTGGCTTCCACCTACTTATTTTCTTTGAAATTAACCCAAACAGGACCCATTCTCCCATTCGTGTTGTTTGCCTGTTTTTTTTTTTTATCTTAGCCTGGGCTCATCTCGACGCCCACCTCCCCCTACTGGGAAAAAAAATTCTTTCGACTTTATTAAGACATGGAAGGATTCTGAGCATGCGTAAGAAATCGGCCTCCTACTACCATGTTTTCAAGTCTGATTTGTAGTGGGGTAACTGAAGGAAAAACAACTACGTTGATACCTTAACTGTGTTTAACTGTATTGTTTCATTTTTCGTGAATTGTCTTTTTTAGTTAAGCTGGAAACAGAAAAAGCTTCTTAGTGTTGGCAAAATTGAGAAAACGGACATTTGAAAAGCCACTTCGTTCCCTTAATTTTGTTTTCTTTTCATCACTATTTTCTTTTTGTTAATGGTTGGTTATCACGTAGGAAAATTACTGAAATAATTTATTCTTTTTATTCTTTTCTGTTCTTAAGATATCATGGAAAGAATTCATCGTTGGAAGTCAGTTATTTTTTATGTTCCAGAGACAAATGAATGAACGTATTTTCTCAAATTTGTGATGCGTGACAAAAAAAAACAAAAAAAAAACGTTGCAACAAAATTGAAATACAAATGATATATAAAAATAAATGTAAGTATAAACAACAACAACTTTAGTAACTTTATCTTCAGCGTGAAGATTTCAGTTCTAACGCATCTAACACAAAACACGTATAAAAATAAAAAACACATTAATTGTAAATATGTAAACTGCTTAAGTGCTGTGTCACGTGTAGTTACACACAAGTGTGATTAGCTCTGATTGGTGTGTGGAGTATTGAAAATTGGTGACACTAATGAGCTGGTCTAGGCCAAATGCTTCCTTGCGGCGAAGCAGTTTCAGACAAAAACTTCCTTCCTTCCTTCCTTCCTTCCTTCCTTCCTTCCCTCCTTCCTTCCTTTCTTCCTTCAGTCATTCGGTCAGCCAGCCAGCCAGTCAGTCAATCCGTCAGTAAGTCAGCCCGTCAGTCACTAAGTCAATAAGTCAGTCAGTCAAACAGCCACGTAGCCAGTTATTTCTTTTTTTTATTTATTCAAGTCAGTCAGTCATTCAGTCAGTCATTAAAAATACGTTTTGTATGGTTTTTCTAATTTATGTGGAGAACATGAAAAATATAGCTTATTGTGAGTGTTTAAAAATTGTTCTAGCCAGACGACAGGCCTAGCCAGGGGTTGGGGGGTACTTCATTTCTTTCCCCTGGGATACCATACCTTAAAAATGCCAATACGTTGATTCCAAATACCTAAAATTATTGTAATACAAATTACCCTATACCTGAAAGTTTTGGCAAAAAATACCGAATTCCTTGGTAAAAAAAACACCCTAGATACCGTATACCCAAAACCCCTGGCCAGACCTGAGAAGAATAGATAGTGGCCAACGCCTAAGCTTTAAGACAAGGATCAATTGATACATTGGGGAATCTACAAATAAGACGTCTTTTGAATTGGGAAATCTAAGCATTAAGTAGGCTGATTATATTGCCAGGTCCCTACTAAACATAAGGAGCATTTGCTCTCTATGCTGATACCTGGACTGATAGAGAAATCTCAAGACACGTCAGCTACCTTGCAACAACTGTTTACTTTATTTTGTATAAAGCTAATTGTTTATTGCGTGTTCAAATTGCTTGGGTAGCCGTTCAAGATTAGGTTATGTAAACACAGGTTTGATTGACGTCATGTAACATTTGGTTGGCTTAAATCATTCTAAAAGCAAATAGAAAATAACTTCTTTGCAACAACATTATTCATCTACAAACATTCGAGTCAATTTGAGGTAGAATTGGAAAGTAGTGATGTAAGCTTTACATTCGTGAAATATAGTACTGTCAGCTAGAGCTATCATGAAGACACTTTTTCCCGTCAAACGGTCAATTAACTGTAACTAGATTCAGTTTAGTCGCGGCGGCTCTGGATCCACGAATAACTTGTATCCGGGCACACCTGCTGATTCATCAGTTTAAGGTGATTTAACAAACGTTGGACGGAAATCAAAAATGCTCCAGCATTTGTGTTTGATTTTCCGCCGCGCACTTTAGAGTTAAGCTAGAGATTCTATTACCGGACCTTGTCTGTCACCTAAGCACGAAAGGTTATCTGGACTAACATCCATCTTCATTAATGCCAACGCTTGTGGAAATAGGCTAGAATAAAAAAAGAATGTCACCTTTGTATTAAGTTATGAGAAAAAGCGAAAGTTGTTGTCCTTGGCTTCTGTTTCTCTTGTGAGAAGATCGATTGGCGCTAGTTTTGGGCCTTAGAAAAAGCGTTTTATAGTGATTTTACCATACGTTGATCAGCTTAGATGCTACTGATATTTTTGTCTCATAAAACACGTCAACTCTTTTTAACGATAAAATTTTGTTTACTCTTCGTCGAGACCTTTTTGTTTACCCTTTGTCATCTTTCTAATGACGAAACCAAAAATCCTTAATTAAGGGAAAAGTCTTGAGTTTAACTTTTTTTCAAAAGGTGTATATACGATCACAAGCTTAAGAGGTATTAACCATTACATTCCTGTCGTGAACGCGGCCTGTGACACGCAATTCAAGCTGAAACTTGTTTTTGTGTATAACGGAACGATCAGATGATTTATAGATGTCGGAAATGAATCCTCGAGGCCCTTCTAGTTTGGAAGGTGGCTTTACTCCAAGGAAATGTGAATATGCGCAAGCAAACAAGCCGCTTAGATATTCTGTTACGGTATAAACAGAATCCAACGACCAGTTGACTACAGGGGGCTGGCTGGGGCTTGGAAGGGTTTTTAATTGTTATACTCCTTACGAAATGAGGAAAGATTGCAAAAAAGTATTTCTGGCCATCTGGACAAACTACGATTATCTTAACACCTCTGTTGTTGTCGGGCAAAACTATAAAGCTGGTTGTGTCTTCATAGCCGTTACCATGGCAATACTAAAGGTCCACAAAAAGAACCTCCAAGTTTCAGTTATTGCCAATTTATCTGAAAAACTAAGTCGGTGACCTACCCTTTTTATCGCATTTTTACAAAGTTTCCTAAATGTTTTAACTTCTCTGGCGGTCTGGCAATAAGTTATTTAGTAAAATGTCGTTTTTTGAATGACAAAAAATTCCACTGAATAACTTTTCTCCAAACGTTTCTATGTGAATTGGCACATGCAAAAAATCAGGATGGGTCACCGAGCACAATTTCGACATAAAAACAAATGTTCCGCGCAGATTTTAATTCCGGTTTGTGCGATTTTATCCCGCATTTTCACTTTCGGCTAGAGATTTCGAGTCATTCGGCTGGCGCGTACATTCTAGCCATGCCATGTGTAGGCTACGCGCACGCGGCTAAAAACCCTTTCGAGCCTCCTTAAATACTGTGAACAGTGACTCATCTTGGGAAGAGCCCGTCCCCTTTTTGTTCAAACAAAATACGTTTCGAACAGAAAACACTTGTATTCTGGAACGTTTTTCACCCCATAAAGCCCTCCTCTGAGATTGGCCCAACACCCAATACATGTATGAAACGTTGAATTTTTCTTTTCTTATATATGAATCACACTTACGAAATTTGTTTCTTCAGTAGCAAAACCTACGTACACAAGAAGGGTGTGTTCCTTGAGAAATTCAACTTAACAATTTCATTTTTTTCAGAAGATCATCCTTCCAGCTTCCAACAGGGTCTAATTTTGTGACAGTATAGCGGGAGGTTTCCATTTTACGTTGGTAGCGAATAATACTGCTCATTTTTATACCGTATTCTCCAACGAAATACAGTTTACTACTGGAATAGAATGCACTGTGCTACTGATATGAAATTAGAAATCAATGTTTAAGAATTTAGTTCCAGTAAAAGAGGCATGTGACCGTTTTTGGGCTTTATTTGTCATGTATTTAAGGATAATCTAAGTCGCAAATTTGAATGATGTCAAATTAACCTACGTCTTCAAATTAAAGGTAATTTAGTAATGGGTCGATATGTTTATTACAATCTAAAAAGGTGTCTTCATGACCTAACGTTGCAGATCTGTCAACAGTTTTATCGCTTTTGAAATGTATGGTACCTATAATAGTTCCGGCTAAAATCACGAATATGACATGACATAATAAATGAATTCTTGTAAAATGTCTGAAGAGTCAATTCTCTGTGATTGATTTCTTTGCCATAAATCTCAAAAAAAAAAAACATGTACAGTGAGAGCCAGATGGTCTGTGAAAAAGGTGTCAATGGCCTTTTGACACCAAAGGATTTCTGTGAGCAGATAGGTGGAAGAGACGACTTACACAAGGGACTCCACACACTTGTCGCTACACTTGGGCCTGGTTGCCTTCCACTATGAAGGGAGATTCCAACTCTAACGACGACATAAATGAGTTTCGGAACATATCAATGCCCTTACTCAAGAGGAAAACTGTTAGAGGAATGAAAATTTAAGGTACTATCAGTGCAATTCTGCCAAACCATTGTCCGTATTTAAAACGCAACTTTGTTCTGCACTGCAAGTAGATAGTTCACACATTTTTTTATATTTTCCGATTTTTAAGCGATGTCCCGAAGTACCTAAACACACGTCCCAGAAAGGATTTCTAAAAACGTAGCGTCTTGAGGGTATTTTCGTGAACACAAAATGTGAAATGATTTTCTGAGATGCGTTTCTTTTTTCACAGCAGGTCAATCACGTGTCAGTGAATGTAGCTAAAAAAAGTGAGATTCATATGTCTTTTCACATTCCAAGTTAGAGTTGGCCCCGGTGGGTACCCGGAAACTTTTTGATGAGGGTGTACCGCTGGGACACTGAAGTCCTTTCCCTATACCAGACCACTTTCAGCTCCATTTTGCGACCCTATTCTAAGACAAGACGTCAAAAAACCCTACCTTATCCCAGACTATCTATCTTCTGACTATCTATCAGAAATATAACCACAAAGTGTTTTCAATGGAAAACCAGGTCGATAAACAAAGTTACCGCGGTTAAATTTACAATTTATTTCTGAGTTTTTCAAACTCTATTTTGGACTAAATTTTTCACACCACTTATCAGTTTCCTGGTAATTGATATCCTATTGTAGACCAAAACTCCCTTTCTATACCCTAGCCCAGACCAAACTGCTTGAGCTATCTAACCAACTAACCAACTAACTAACTAACTAACTAACTAACTAACTAACTAACTAACTAACTAACTAACTAACTAACTAACTAACTAAATAAATAATAATAATAATACAACTACTACTACTAATGATAATAATAATAATAATAATAATAATAATAATAATAATAATAATAATAATAATAATAATAATAATAGAAATGAAACATAAAAAATACAATAGAGCTTCCCAAGAATCACAGCCTAGAAGACCTCCTGCCGCATCTAGTGCAATTTCTCAGGAGGCGGGTGCTTAGTGAAATCAAAACATTTAAATTGCGGCCTCCCATCAGAGGCAAAGTTGGCCAACCCACAAAACTGCGAATTACCCTGGTAAACGAAACAATACTGTCAGTGTGTTTCAGTACCAGAAGATCATCAAAAGAATTTAAATCATATCCCTTTGTTGGGTAAGGGAGACAATTTAATAATTTAATTAATAGGGGTAGGAGAGACAATTTCGGTTAGCCGACCTTGTTTTTGAGCCCCTCACGTGATATAAAAGGAAAAAATGTGTTCAAGGAAAATAGCAAAGGTAGAGACTAAAACAGATCCATGGAGCAAGCATGCACTGATAGTAGAAAACAGTTCTTAACAAGAGCTGCTGCATTTAATTTAGGGCCTGTGATTCACTTACTGCATGTGTATGGGCGAGATAATATAGTGACAACCGCATTATGTTTCTAAGTAAACAGAAATCATATGCTTAAAAAACATTTTCTCCTTTTAGATGACTTCCTTTAAATAGTCAACTGAGATTTCGTTTTCTTATATGCTAGATATCAAGTTGTTTCATATGTCAAATGGCAGGTCAGAGTTTCCGTCTAATGATGAAGAAAACTATCTGTGTAAATAAAAAAGGTAATTATATCTACGGAAACACATTCCGGCCATTTGTACTGCTGGCTTTGTTCCAGGATCTAATGCAAGGAAGCTGAACAATCTGTAACCCTTTGAGCAAAATTTTCTTTCTTACCTGACGAAAAATTGACTACCACGTTGGTTGGATGTATTCAGTTCTCAGTCCTTAAATAAAAATCTTAGAATAGAAGCCCTCACACATTTTTCCTCAGAACTATTAAGAATACCCGCTTGTTAGGAAAAAATGTTTTATTCCTTACCTTAGTTACTGCTTAACTTTGACCACTGTACATATAATCTGCTTTAATCAAGGCTACATAAAGGTAATTTGCCTCATTTTTTTTCTTACTACTTCTTACGATCTATTGTTTGGATTTAGTACATTGTCGAAGTACTTGACACCTAGTTTACATCTTTTCCTGACCGCTAAATTCGCACCGTGAAAAAGCTGATAATCTGACTAGCAAACTTCCTCTGTTGAAAATGACAATGCTTTACACTACATTATACAATTTATTCTGTGAAATAATCCACCATGAAGTTTTGTGGATAACTGAAAGGAAAAGAAATACCGGTAAACAGGCCTTTCTTCGTCTCAGAACAATAATCAAACAACAGCGCTTAACACTTCAGTGAATACTAGCAATCATGTCTGTTGAGAATAACTGCTGTTTGAAATAAACTAAAAGTTTTCCCGTTTAACACGTGCTTAACAAATTATTCGAAAGAAACGATACAAACGAATTGGATGCATTGGATTGAATTTCTGACTTCGGCAATAAATTGTTCGAGCCTCAGTGATAAATATGAAGTATGAGTATACTTGATAATATACAAAACCTTAAAAAGCTAAAGATTTAAACTTGCACATATTATAAGGGTAAGAAATCAAAACCTAAAAAGGAACGTAAACGAACTTCTAACAGAACTTGAACTTGATATGCTACGTGTACCACTAAATACAACAAACCACAATCGTGTTTTGTGCTTAATAACAATCTATGCAACAAACGAACCTTTAAAGTTGACAGTAGGAAAGATATCTTCAGCACAATACTGTGGCAAAATTCTGAACGGGTTAGCACGTGGATCAGCGCATGTGTTCTGGTAAAAAGGACTCAATGTGCCCTGCATTGAAAGTAAAACATGTTCCATTTCTCCCTGGGAGCGCCTTGAGGCTGAACTCGCTTCATCTTTTGTCTCCTTTTTCCACTTTGTTCGCCGGTTTTGAAACCACGTTTTGACTTGGTTTTCTGTGAGGTTTACTTCCAAAGCCAACTGAGCTCGCTTGTCCTCCGTTACGTACCGCTGTTTGGCGAATTCTTTTTCCATGGTTTGAATTTGGTGTGGGGAAAACAAAGGACGCTGCTTCTTCTTTCGCATAGGACGTCTTCTCTTCTTTGGAAAGATCCCTAAGTGAAGAAGCAATAAAGGTATTAAAAGAATTAGGTAACTTTTTCAAATGTCAGTGATGGGTGAATGAAAAGTTCTCATAAACCTTCAGCAAATTCAACTGAGGCCAAGTAACTGCGGGATGCAAATACAAATGGCGTCACCTTTTGGTGTTGTTCAATAATTTAAAACATTGAAACCTACAAACAAATGCGTTCCAACATTTGAATGATAAATAAGGAATGAACGACAACAGTTGACGATAAACTAAAACTACTCCCTTCCCGATCTTCAGTGAAAGCGATATATAGATTCCAGTTAAATTACTTTACATTAATCCACCAGTAGAGTCATGTTCGATCTTTCCAAGAAGATGGGGTTATTCAAATGACGAACGCAAGGATAAAACGTGGCAAGCCAAGTAGCCGATTGGAAGACTTTGAGGACACCAAAAAGGTTAGTCTTAACTTAAATTTTCAAAAGCAATGTATGATTTCTATGGAGCTTTGACTTAAGCAAGTTGGCAGCAATTTTGGAAGTTATATTCTTGTTGTACATGTTGTTCTGAGTTCTTAGTCTTCAAAGAATGGATACAAATTCCTCAAGGTTTTCTCGTGTACTCAGATCAGTTAAATTACCAGTTCTTCCGTCTAAGTTCATGCTTCCTAAAATTTCTTTGTGCTGGAAAGTAAAATTACAGTAATACGGTTCCGTGGATGAGATGTAACTTTGTAAAAATCTACTTCTATAAAACTTTGCGCAACCATCGAACATCGAAACCTTTGAAAACCTTTGAAACAGACACTAACTTTCCTTCTCTGTTTTGTTCCCTTGTTAGCAAGTTTTAATCTCCTGCCGTAAACAATGTCTGAACGATGTTGACTAGGAATTAAATTTAAAAATTCTCCTTTTGTGACATAAACAAAGGGGGACGCAAACGTGGTTAAATCATGGACAGCTACTGAATCTTCTTTTGGCATCTTCTGCTTTTAATGAATCTGGCTTTAAATCCCCTTTTTCCGTTTTAACGTTTACAGTTCATTCATCAAAAAAAACGTCAGAATAGCAATAATCAGCTAATCCCAGTCCCAAGAGAAGAGCACGAGAAAACTGAATTGTTGTGTTTATGCAGAGGGAATAACGTGCACATTAGAAACAACAATCTTTTGATATGCGTGATTGCTGCTGATTCACTTACCTAATGGAAATCGCTGGTCCCTAAATGGAAACGTTCCATAGCCCCAGTGATGAGTATAAGGCGTGAGACCGAATTCTCGGCAATGCATAAGTCCACTGCATGGTACATTATCACCATAATGGTGTACCATGGGACGAACCGCTCGAGGGACAATCGGGAGGGAAACAGTGCAACTCTCGGCTGGTGAACAGTTACTTGAAGATGAGGAACTTTCTCCTGTGCTCTCTTCTGGGAGATCTAAAATTCGCCTTATTGAAAACGAGCCATTTGTTCCACAGCTTGGAGGATTAATATGATGAAAAGTTGAAAAAGAGCCGTCTCTCGACGCCATCTTGTTAGTACAATGTGGTTACCTTGGGTGTGTAAAATCGGGTCGCTTCTTTGGAAAGGCATCTCTTGTTGAGGATAGAGGCCGCCGACTCTTAAATGACGTTTTACCTGTCATTCACAATGCACCAATGGCTGTCTATCAAAGTCGTTAACAATGACAGATGAACTAAGATATTTTTGTAGGTTTCTGTTGCTAATGGTTTCATTTCTATGCAGCTTAACAAGACGTTCTTGATCACTCTGTGATTTCACGTTTGAGAGGTTCTCGCCAAGTCAAATCTTAGACCTCACGTTTGACCTCGGATAGCCTCGCCAGTTTCCAAAAAACTATAGCGGGTAGTTGGTCACGGTTTCCGTTTCCGAATTAGAGCAACGCGATCTCCTTGCATACAATTCGCTGATTGGCTGAGCGGAAGAGCGTCAAGTGCCAAACATGATCCAGTCTGTATTTATTTAAATCTTGTTTACTCTTGTATTCTGATTGGGTAATTGTGAAAATTCATCTTTGGTTACATAAATTTTAAATTAAATGTAAATAAAGCCAATAAGATACCTTTTAAAGGGTAAATTCATTAGTCGATTTAATGACCTGATTTAAAAGCTATGTATAACCTTTCTATAAATTTTCGGTGGCAACTTTCGCAAACGATTTCTAGAGAAATAAATACAAGATGAAATAGAAGGAATAATATAGCGCTATTCTTTTGTTTTGTCAGACAAAGTTTGTGCGAATAATATCGTAAATCGTGTACTGCATTATGGCGCAAACAAAAATACCTTTACTTTTCATTTCAAGAAATGTACATTACGTAACACTCAATAGCTGAAAAAGAAATAGAGAGAAATAAAAAAGAATAAAGATAGAGAAGTCTACCTATATCTATCAGGCTTAATGCATAAAAATCCAAATTATTAATAACGATAATAATAGTAATAACAATAATAATAATTATTATCTTCTTATTAATTCGTTTATTATTTCACAGGGCCCACGCTGATAGCAGCTGTAAAACTGAAGTGGTTACAAATATTTATTAATATAGCAGAATTCACGTCTGTATGCTAAAACGGGAGAAAGATGGGATGATGATGATGATGATGATGATTATTATTATTATCCTTATCATTATCATTATCATTATCATCATTATTATTATTATTATTATTATTATTATTATTATTATTATTATTGTTATTATTATTACTGCATAACTTAATACTTTTTCGTCACCGATACCCGGCATAATTGTCCCGAGGTTGACCGCATGCTGCTTTGTCAGTGGACCTGGCTAACAAGATTATCTCAGTTCAAGTGCCTGGGGCATTGGCGCTATTTATACTTTTTATAGTGATGCTGTTACATGATAAGTCCCTTGATAAACATAAACGTCAAATTTAGAGTCATGTACAGTGATAGAAAGATTTCATTGGCTTGCGATTTTGTTATAAAATAGAACTGATAATTCCCCTGCGTTTGTTTCCATCTCTTAATTAAGCATTTTATTTTAATTTTCATGTTTATTATAAAGAGGGCTCGTATGGCCTAAACATACCCGGTTACTTGTCTGTGACCTTTCATGATATTTACACAAGTAGAATTTAAGAGATTTAGTTGCATTCGATTGGTCGATTTTTAGGTAATGAAATGTAATAACTGAATGTAAATTCTGCGATCAACCGACCAAGTAATTTTTGTAGTCAATCCACTATAAATATTTATGTGCCTATTTTATAACTTGCGACGTGCGTGGAATTTAAGTGTGTTTTGTATAATGTCAACAACTGCTGATCGTTCCCAATTCTTGGTCTAAGAAAAAACGCTTTGAAAGACCCAATGAAGGCATTATTTTATTTCTACATCACCTTAAAATCCCTTTTATATACTTTATGGAGAGTCAATTTGGCAATATGTGCGGTCAGGAGCTAATGGGCTCCTGGTGCGGTATTAATGTCGATAACTAACCGCGTGATTTATTATGTGACGTCAGATGTCTCGGAATTCCTGTGAATTTCTCCGTTTACTAGGCAAATACCTAAATTATTTTCTCCTTTAAGGTGGACAACAAACGAGTTAGTTACTTCTTTTCCTTATTATAAATTACTTTTTTCACTCAGGGACTAGCTAAACTCCCTCCAAACACTTGTAAAATGACGATTAAAATGAAAAAAACCCTGCTGTAAACCCATGTGTCACACTTTTTCTGCAGAACTGAACAGTTTAATAATGTTCAGTGTCGTACTTTTTTCTGTGACCTGCTTTGTTGTACTTAAAAACTGAAGTGTTAAACTACATGTAAAACAATGAATTAAACTGTCTGACTAAGGGCGTTTATTCTGAAGATTATCGCGAACGACTTTATGTCGATATAATCTGTAGACCAGACTTCAAATTCGCTCAGCTTGAAGCGCAAAGTAGCGTGAATGGCTTGCACGGAGTCAAGAGAATCGGATAAAGATTAGATATAGTCTCATTCGGTCTATAATGGGTTATTGAGAATTAATGATTGCGTTGAAACTTTCAACGTTCACTGACCTCATACCAGAAAACAGCAATCCGGTAATCAATTTCCTGTGTATCACAGGTTTAATAGGACCACGAAGAGTCAGTGTCTTTATTTCATGTACATCGCCCTTCCGTCACTCTGAAGCAAATTCCTTTTAAGCAGTTTCAAAGGTCACTTCCGACAGCAATAAATTTTAACTTAAGAAACTCTATTATCGAGACATCATACGGCAGTTAATTTAAAGGAAGTAAAATTTGGTTATTCCCATAAAATACCTGAATGGACAAAGAAAAGCGCGCATCTTATTTATACCCGCTTTGTGTTTAAAGCTACCGTGTGGCACTAAATTTTTGCGGGTTCTAATTTTTGCGATTTTTCCGGTTTTTTAGCATCCGCAAAAAAAAGTTCCCGCTAAAAAAACTGCCCACAAAAACTTTCTCTGCAAAAATTTACTCCACTGTCGATCGCCTTTTACTGGTCTAATGTAAAATTTTGGTGGCTAGGTACTTAAATCGTCTCTTTCGTTCGGAAACAAAACGAAATTAAACACAAAACATTCAAAAATGAAACGAAATTGCAGACGGGATACTACAAGTATTTAGCCGTTGCAAGCTTTAAAGAAAAGGATCGTCTGAAGGTAGTCTATTGATAAACTGGAAACGTGTTGCACATCTGCATGTTGTTCACCCAGAAGCCCATGTTCACCTGCATTTGATTGTTTGTACTCAAAAACGAGTCAATGTCATAATTCCAAATAGAAGGCGACTTAATGACAATTGCAAAAACTATAATTCCCAGCAAAAGAAACCAGTTTTTCCCAATCGCAAAAATTAATTCCCACAAAACACAAAAAAATCACCCATTCGCAAAATTAAACTCCCGCAAAAATTTAGTGCTACACGGTACGCTTGTGGGGCCCAAGTAAATACTTGAATTCGGAATACCAAAGACAATCCCAGTTGTGGCTGAATTAAAATGATCGTGAAATATCGTATAAGTTTAATGGGGAAATTATTTCTGAGCTTCTTCTATTGAAGGCTTAACTTATGGGCACAGACCTGAAATGGCCACAGATCTGAAAGGCGATGCCACCAGCAAACACTGAACAAGTAAACACCGCGCTGCCAAACTGAAATCCCGTACATTGTCCCTGAGAGAAAAGCAAAAGATCACTCCTGGACAATAAGAGGGGCCTTTGTGATAAAGTACAACGAATTTCAAGTTTCAAAAAAAAAGAGGAAGAGAAGTTGCCCGGCCGGGAGAAGTTGCAACCACTGAAAAAGAAACAGTAGTCTTCAAACTTTTCATGACAATTATTCTTCGCTTCAACGCATTACATTGTATACTCGATCCTGACCAAACGTTTCATATCGCCGAGAAGACAGATTGCTCGCCTTAAACATACTTCAGTTTACTAAATTCAGACAGGATTGTCCAAATATCCTAGGTAGGAAGCGGAAGGGAGGAGGGGAGGGTAAGCTTGTTGAACTGTTTCTGTTATAGGTTTAGCGAGTGAATAAGGGACTGTACAATCTTATTTGTCTCTCTCAACAATGAAAGAAAACTAAACATTTAAGGAAACTAAGGGTAGGATTGATTTTACTGCGTAAAGTAAATTAAGTATATTATTGATGTATCCAAACATTTCGGTCATTCGGCCACTCGTGGTGTCTCTATTTCTTCAGCTGATGCCACTTCTCTCACGCTCCGTCTTTTTTAGACCTGACCTGACCTGGTTTTTGGAAATAAGTTATAACTATTTATTATCATTACTGATTACACTTATAATTGCACTTCAGGTTATTGCCTTTTAGCACGTCAGTAACTCTGAAGTAAAGGATTTCGTCAGTCAGTGGCCCTTTATTTCATGGTTTCTTGTGCATTGACAAAGGATCATTTTTGTCCTTTGGCTTAGCACGACCGAAGCACTAACTAAAAGTCAAGGAGTTCAATAAATTTTTTTGGAAACTGAAAAGTGGAGTTCTTGTTATGCTTAATTGTGGTGAGTAGTGTACTGAACTTACTGGCCAAATTAATGAAGGTTTTTCTAATTTGTATGCCTTCTCAGATTCTCAGAGTCCGCTTCGCATTATCATCCGGGGAGCACACTGTTTATCATTGGGAGTAGTTTGTCAAAAGGGTTTAATTCAACTCGTTCGTTTTATTAGCTAATAATGTTCAATTAATATAGGCTTCTAACTACGAGAACTTGACATTTTAAATTTTGTTAGCCAAAATACCAAGAAAAAGAAATACTCAACCAGTGTTTTTAGATGGAGTAAGTTCTTTGTTCTCCTCAAAAGGAAATATATAGCTTACCAGTCGTCAGGTGGTCTTTTCACTGAGTAATTATAAGAGAAGTTCTTGGCGCAGTGTACGTATAGTTAATTAGTTAGTACGTGAAGTGTAGGAAGACCTATCTTCATGGAATCTTGAATTGCCACGTCGGCTTTTTGTTTCGCCAGTATAAAATTACCTTACTTACCTCAAAATTACCTTAATACGTTAAGATTACGTACATGTTCGCTTATCAACTTCCTTGAAGTTCAATATCCAGGGAAATCGAGGCCCTCGACCTTCAGTGATTTACCTTGTTAGTTATGTTTGCTTTCTAGTTTCTCTTTCTAGGTTGTTTACAGTGACAGGATGGCGCGTTCACCTTCACAGAACTTAAGTTTGCTTGTTTCTTTTTTTCTACAGGCACACCATACCACATTCAGAAGGCTCACACTTTACTACCAGGACTCGCTAGGACTAGCTACTATACCATCTTACTACACACTGAACAAAGTTTTAAAAAAGTCAGTTGTTTTTTTTTTTTTACATATCTCAAATTTTCTCGAAATTTAGACTTAAGCTTTGAAAGACTTGAAAGCAACCCTATGTCCCTATAATATCCACAGGTAGGTCTTCCCGTCTGGAATGTTTAGCTGTTTCGAAACGAGTCTATGAGAGTGTTTACGAAAAAATAAAGGTATAATATTTTCCTTGAAAAATATATAAATGACTAAATAAAAAAATAAACCAACAGATAAAGATTCTCTTTGTCCAATCCTCAAGAGCAGTGTTCGCCACATGTTCGCCTACCGCTGCCAAAAGTTTCTTGAGAACATTTTCTTTTTGTCTGATGGAAAATACTTGTTAAAACATAATTTGCAGTAAAAGAGCCGTTGTAGCGCTGCAACTGCTGCCAAAATAGGATTTATCCAGAATCTGCAACCGTGTTGTTTCCTTAAAAATATTATACTTGCTCAGCCGGATATTTCGTAGTAGTTATATGTTCAGGTAAAAAGCTAGTTTCGAAAGATCATGGGAAGAGCTGCCAGCAGCTTGCCTACAGCTTTAAGCTAATTGCCATTCTACAAACGAAAGAGCAAGCTTGTAACGTGCGTTCCGGCAACAGCGCATCAATATGATAAATCAGAAAAACCCACTAAGCCCCAATAGCGACAAGTGATTTCTGCAAAAAAAACCTGCTATCAGCAAACATTTCGTGGGTGAACGTAAACGTTCCCTATTTGTTCGCTCTATTGCCGTCCATTAAAATGATTGATAATGCACTTTAAATTTACGGAGAGGGTGTAGCATAAGTTGAACTTCAGATTAAAAGCTGAAGGTTAAGAAAAAATTCATCTACTGGTTTGGAAACTACAGCTTCCGTAACAAAGATATTACTATTTGAAATAAAATGAGTATATTTTAAACATTACCCATATCAACATTGAAGGAAGGAAATTGGGTGAAACTCTCCTGAAACGTAGCCCTGTCACCGGGCCACAGAGATAAAATACAGTGGGAACATTGGTCTTAACCCTTGAAGTCCCAATAGAGACAAGTATTTAGTTTCTCCCTACAATAACACTACTCGATCAAAACAAACAGGTCATAAGAAGAAAAGTAAATGATCACCAAAGATAAATCATGAAACCAGTTTTTTTTCGAAAACCCTTTCCTAGAATTTCATGAAACTTTCCAGTCAGAAAGAAATATATGCAGCCTACAAGGGAAATAGGTCAAGATGTCGAGAGAATCTGAGATATGTTAATGCTTGACGTCATCGCCATGTTGTTATGGTAACATCGATATCGATCAAACTGACTTCTTTGAAAGATTTGCTCAATCTGTTGTAAACGGGTGAAGTTGCTAGTTCTACTCTGACAAAATTTGGGATGGCTGGCTTTACAAAAAATTAAAGAGCAAAAAAAAAACAGAAAGAAAAAGAAAGAGAGAGAGAGAGAGAGATTAAATTAATAACAATCACTTATGATACGCTATGATATTAAATGTTCATTGCTGTAGCACGTTACTTTCTGCTCTCATTGTATGGAATGCCAGTCAAGCGTTTAACAGTGTTTTACGCATGACTTTAGGTGCGCGATTTTTTCTTGTAATACAGTCAAAATTAGCACGGTGTCGGTCACGTGACGAGGGACTTGAAAACGCTCTGCCGCATTTCTCGCAGGTGTATGGCTTGGCTCCCGTATGCATGTTAATATGAAACTTTAATTCGTACGATTGCGCAAAAGCCTTTCCACAGTATTCACACACGCAAGGCTTCTCTTTGGTGTGCGTGCGTCTTACGTGACTATCATGTGCTGCGTGCGAGGCGAACGCGCGTCCACAATGTCTACACTTGAATGGCTTCTCCCCGCTATGCTGACGGATGTGCGTGCGTAGAATAGATGATGCGGTGAAGGCCTTGACACAATAGGGGCATTTGTATGGTCTTTCGCCACTGTGAACTCTCATGTGCTTGTTGAGGCTAGATGACTGAGAGAAGCGTTTCTCGCACACTGTACATTGGTGAGGACGGTGTTTCTCGTGCACATGCAGCACATGGATGCGGAGGCGATCTCGCTTGTCAAAGGACCGGTCGCACACCGTACAGGGGAACTTACGGTCACCTTGATCAACACAGCGCGTGTATTTCAAGTGACGGTCACGGTAATACTTGTAGGCAAACACTTTACCACACCTTTCACACGAGAAACTGCCAAACACACCTGCAACAAGTTCAACAATATGCAATCAAATTTCCAATGTTAGAAAATACGTAACAAACGCTTAACTAAACCTTTACAAAAATAGGCGCAATCCAGGAAAGGGACAGAAGAATTATCGTGTCGGTTGTTTTATGTGAATCGTTAATAGTTAATTAGGGGTTGCTTTTTTTCACGACTGAGTTTCAGAGTTAAGATCTCACCTTGCCCGGTTTCGTTGATTGTTTCTTTCTTTGGTACGGTCTTGATCCCTGTTGGTATTCCCATGAACATGTCATAGCGGTTTCCATACCAAACTAAGAGTTCTTCTCCACGTAAAATGTCTCGACACGATTCATAAAATAGCTGCTCGCCATCTTGAACCAATACAAGGTTTTGCTCTTCACTGCTTCGTGCACAGTTGACAAACTTCATCCAGTTTTGTGACTCTGTTTGTCCATCAATGTAGTAAGCTAGACCTCCATCCTCTTTAAAGATCTTTATTATCAAAGGAGAACAAATAATGATAGCTTGTACGTTATTTCACATAAGGATTTCTATTTGAAATGGAAAAGGTTACAATCCTGCCTTTCAATTGAAACCTTCAATTTTGGCATGGTTTGCAGAAGATAAACACTGATACGCCATTGTAACATAAACCCTCTTCTAGTTTGGTTTTTTCCAGTAGTTAAAACAAAAACTGTAAATCTGACCTCCAAGGATTCCGTGTGATCCCGAAACGAAGCTAGATAAAGTATCGCAACTGAAATTCCATCAAATTGAGTTTGGAGAGAATTAGAAAATGACAACAAAACAAACATTACATTTATTTTTTACATTTTTTTCTCTATGCGAAGGGTTTAATTCACGAGTAATAAATGGTACAGCCTACTTTTCAGCCCAGAGAAACAATATGAGCCTTTGTATAAGTTAGCTAGTTTTCGAAAAAATAGCTTCGTTCCGATAGGGCATTATTTAGTTGTTTGACTATACTCACCTCCCAAAGGAACTCATTATTTTCACCTTCTTTTATTTGCGAAGGTTGAATCACTCTTCCTCGGTAAGGTCCAAACCGCGTTCCTTTAGAGATGGAGGCACGACAACACAGCACAGTAGTTTGAGAGCCTGTGTTCACAAGGCGAATGCCTTCTGGCAAGCACAAGGATGGTGCGATGGCTGCTTGATCCGGACTTGAGTATGTAGGATAGCAAATGGCTGAAGAAGGCAGCGATTCTAATAGAACGGAAAAACCCGGTGTTGAGTCCAACAATGTACATTCTATAGGATACAAGAACGCCATATGATATCTACGCGCAGACCGAGTTAAGCCGTAAGCCTAAAAAATGATGGCAAAACTTGACAGCTTCACGGCAAATATATATCGTTTTCATACACCTGCAAGCTTTCCTAATTTTACATTTTCTACGAAAAGTAATTATATCATGATAAGGGTTTGGAACTGAGCCATATTTTGTGGAATTGAAATGCCAAAAACACAATCGACATAAATCAGCATAATTGACATTTTGGTTGTATGGATTAACTTTTCCAATTGTTATGTCTTGCAAAAAAGAGCTGGTGAAATTGTGACGCATTTAAAAGATACATTATGAATTTAAGTCAATTTAAAGCTCTAATGGTGATTTTGTACAATATGTTAATTAAAGACTGGGCAGATAAGCTCATAGAATACCAGCTTTCTTCAATACACTGTTTTAATTGTATTCTGCTATTTTCCCGGCCTTATATGTTGAGTAATAAGTTCATTTCTTAACCGATAGATGGGTTGTGAGAATACTCATAGCAGTGTTCGCGGCGAATAGGCCAGTATTGGACGGCTGCATTGTTAGTGTTTGCTGGTATCAGAAAACTATCTCGCATCTTTTTAAGTAATGACATTCGGCATCGGCATATGCTTCTGGTAAACCAGTTTCAAATTAGATCAATTTGTTATTTTGTGAGTGAAATCATTGACAGAGTTGAAAACACACAACGCACAATACACAACGGGCAATGGGTGCATGCTGTCTTCGTTTATGGAGTGTAACTCCTGCCAAAAGCGAGCGTCAGCTGTATCTCAAATTATACGTAAATTTAAATCCACTGAAACATCCGAATTCGGTTCCGTCATTTTGACAGGGTCCTTACTTTTCGTTGCTTTTTAAGCAACGTTCCGAAGAGCAACAATTAAAATACAAATAGCGACCTCAGTTTCAAATTAATTGATCGAGAAAGCCATACTGAAATTAAGGATATTAAGTAAAGTAAAGATTTTATTGGAAGGACGTCATGTTAATAAATATGTTAATTGGGTTCAAGACTTTAACGAGGTGATGAATGAGCTACTGTAAAACGTGGTTACTCATGAACAGGTCTGAATAAAATTCAAATCAGTACTGTTTTGTTTAATTTGTTGGAGAATAAACAGCCTTTAGTTGTTCAGCGAGTTCTTCTGATAATATCTGAATTTCAGGTTTTTCTTTTCTAAGTTTATTTCTAGCGCGTATTGTTACCGCCATAAAAAACTTCTCTACAAGTTTAGTTTTGAAAAGAAGTAAAGGACGTAACTGAATGAATAACATTGATACATGTCGTGTCATAATATCTTTTGCCCAGTGCAAAGGGATTTCAGTAGTTAATTACCCTACTGAAGTGCGTTTGAATATTTGTCTGTAATGGTAATTTTATCATGAATCGTTAATCAATCAGCTCTAAGTTGAATGGTGAAAATAAGCCTGCTCCGTCGCAGGGTTTTGAGAACCTAACCATGTCCGGAGAATCCTGCGATTAAACTGAGAAAACAGCCTCCTGTGAGATTTCAGGGGGACCCAACGGTTGGTTTCGGGGAATATCTGTTCGGAAGGCCTAAAATCACCTGAGATTTTCGGATTTAATTCCAGTGAAAGCTAAAGCTTTGGCGAAACATCACGTCGGACTTTCGTAGACAAGAGGACTTATTAGTTCCTATTGTTTTCGGAGGGAAAAATATGTCCTTTAGAGTGCAAAATAAGGTCAGCTAGCATTTTCGGGGAGCC
>Ga0126336_10000136_pt1 | contig 21287 bp, 13 predicted proteins | sample SidCmetagenome_FD_92530 | JGI IMG/M metagenome (GOLD analysis project Ga0126336, IMG submission 92530) | Coral microbial communities from El Islote,Puerto Morelos, Mexico - Siderastrea C C metagenome | ecosystem: Host-associated > Invertebrates > Cnidaria > Coral | place: El Islote,Puerto... | reverse complement strand
CATATTATTGTCAACGATTCAAGAGTTAATTGTACCTCCTCGAAAGCCCGATTGATTCAGTAAAGCATCATTTGTTCGAGCCAAACATTGTGTGCGAGTACCTTTATGCAACGTGCATAACAAACAGGATTTGTCGTTAGCCAGCGTTAGCCTGTATTAAAATATCGAAATCAAAAGGAAGCGTTACCGCGCAATGCTAAACATAGCGAAGGGAAATCAAGGAATTAGACGCAATCAACAGTTGACGTCTCTGAGTGTTTTGATGTGCGTGTGTGTTTAACAATATTGGCATGAAAGGTCAGATATCTCTTTGGTTGGACGTTTTTGGTTGCACTCAGTAAATCGTTTCCTTTCCTTTGAGCACTGGAAGAAGAAGAACAAAGCTTGGGAAATTTCGGGGTACGCTTAACTTCATCAACAGTGAAACAAAGAAGGCAAGTACATTATCTATTAAAAATTAGGCCTTTTGTCCCAACAGCTACACTACATTATATAGACAATGCTCTAATACGCATCATTTTGAGTATTGCAATCTTGTCTGGGGTAATTGCTGTAAAACTTTGTCAGACAGGCTACAAAAGCTTCAGAACTGTGCCGCTCACGTGTTAACTTGTTCGAGTTATAAACTGATGTTAAGTGTCTAACACGACAACTCGGATAGAAAGATATGTGTACTCTGCGTCAAATTATATTCAGAAAGCCTTAGAAATGGTCTTGTTCCTGTATACTTATCTTCTAAATTTCTTGAACGTAATGGGACGCGCTATTCTTTATGGGACTGCAAACAACTAGTTGCCCTTTTCCCACGCTAGAGGCCCTGTTAGGGTAAATTCCGACGAGCGACATGGCCTTGAAACAGCGACAAAAGACAGTTGAAATGGCGACAAACGACACAAAGGTGGATTGAAACTGCGTCAGTGACGAAGACAAGAGCAAATACAGTAGTAAAATACCGACGGGGACATAGCTTCTTCCTCAACACGTGAAACGAAGGGTTTTGAAATTCAGACTTTCGTAGCCCCCCCTAAAAGGGCCTCACGCTATAGTGGTGCAGCTCTCCAACTACCTTGTAATCTTAGGGAGACAAAATCACTTAACCAATTAATTTTAATTTTTAATCTTTAAAATTTAATACGTTAGAGACACTGTATTGGCATGGCAATCAGGTTTAGGAAATAATAGGAAGTAGCATTGTAATGTTTAAATTAGTATCATGTTTTAGGTCTTAAGCGGCCTTCACACGTCAAACTAATGTTGGCCAGCTCGTGTTGGCAAACTCAAATTGGTGTGTGTGAAAGACACAAAAACAGGTTGGCAAACTGTTAGCGAGAATAGAGACAAGTTCTGTTTGTCGCCAACAGTTTGCCAACATGTTGTTGTGTCGTTCACACACACCAATTTTGAGTTTGCCAACACGAGTTGGCCAACATTAGTTTGATGTCTGAAGGCTGCTTTACGATTACCCGATGAATAACTAAATGAACAAATAAATAAATAAATAAATGAACAAATAAATAAATAAATAAATACTTGGTATGCATAGTCGCGTCGATGGTGCCACTACCCTCAGTGAGAAGGTCCGCAAATACGTGATCGCGGTCAGACTCTTGATACACGATTACAACATCGTGCTGAATTGCAATATTTTGTGTGTGGTTGTCTATCTTGTATTTTCTTTGCCCACACGTAGATATAGAAAGCTGACTCTTTTGATGTTTCTGCGAGAACAACCAGGTTACAATATCACCTGTTGATCCTTTGCTAGTGAGTGTTCATTTCTCCGCTACTATGAATCACACACAATCGATCCACAGATTCGATACAGATCTTGTGTGTATGCAAAGCACAACTTTTGTGTCCCGGAACAACTGAGGGCGGGGGTTACTCCTCAAAAGTTTTGGTGGGGTCTTAAAACCTTACTTTTCTTCTGATCAAAAGCGGCCCTTTTCGCTGCCTAATCTCTCGTTTTTGAAGCAAAAAGGACAAAAAGGGTAAAATATCTATTCCCAGTTGCAGGGTGTCAGGAAGGGGTAAATTTTTGCTTACATTTGACAGTTGTTAGAGGTACGTATTATACATGTTGTTTATGTATTGTCGATGATTGCTGTAGACAAACTGCAACAAAACTGAAACAAGAAAATGAAACCTGGTTGGGAAGGGATCTTGCCTTTGGGGCTTCCCAACCAATTCAATATATTTTATGTCCAAAGCCCCTGGATTATGACAAGGATTATCAAGAATAATGTTTCTGTCGAAGAAAGTATTTATTTCATTATTTACCAGATATCTTTTGTCTGGTATCATTTATAGGACAATATAAGCTGACTGCTCGATATTAGAGAACCAAACAGAAAGAAGCATTAATCGTCAGGCGCGAGGCCTGTAAACAAGGGGCGACTGCATTGCTAAAGATAGCGAACGAAAATCATGGAATTTTAAGCCGTCAAAAGTTGACATTTCTGAGTGTTTTGATTGATTACAAACAAGTCACGTGAGCAGCTCGTGTGTTCAATTCGGGCTTGCACGCAATCCGCTTTGCTTTTACATCAGTACATTTTCATTTTCCTTTCCTTTGAGAAGCAATAAAGAAGAAGACGAAGATAGCTAACGAGATTTTGGAGACCGCTTGAATTCATCAACAATTAATAGAGGATAAGTACATGATCTATGATTTTACAGTAAGCTCTATGAACGTATCATGCACTGAAAGGCGCGGCGACATCTGACACTAGTGTTTCCTCGCTGCATTTATGGGCTTTATTAGTTTCGTTGTACTGACGTGAATCCTCCTGCCTTAGTCTTCCTATATAGTAGATTTTCTATCACTCGAAGTTTTCTCTCTCAAACTCTTGCATTCAACTCGAGCTAAAAATAGGCCAGGTCATTCTAGCTCATTCTGCTTCATCATCCTCAGTTATCACAGTAACTTTACCCCAGGCAATCGTTCGTTACTACGTGGAATTTCAAACAGGCTACAAAAATTATTGTGTTTCCCTTGTCGGTTTAAGTTAGTGAGATTTTACTGTACAGGTTTACTTGAAAACCTAATTGGAGTTTGTTTCTCCATTGATGCAAAGCGATTTCTCAGAATATCAAGAAGCCTTATTATCTTTTCGTGGAAATCGACTTTCGTGACCCCATCTCAATCAAGTCAGACAGCCCCTCAAGTTTTCGAAACCCATTTCGTCTCGGCCAGTTTTTATTATACGTACTCATAACTGTTTCCCTCAACAAGTTTGTGTTTTTCTACCGATTCAAATGACATATGCTGTATTTTTAAGGGGTTTATTTCTGCAGTGAACAAGTTTTGCATGACGTGACGAAATCGATAAAGTGGCGTAACCCAGGGAAACCTTCCGTCGATTCCCGGGGGGGATACTCCCTTTTATTAAAAACTGGACTAAGCCATTTCTATCATTTTGATTGGCTGAACGGAGCTAGGCTATCAGCTCATATACTTGTTGTGACCAAATATGGTCTCGACAACAAAGTGAGCTGAAAGTTTTTTCCCCGTGAGCAAGCGCGGCGAGAAAAATGGACGAGAATAATCACGGAAGAGCGACTTTAAATTAAGCAGAAATTCCAACAGCGTCACTGAGACAAATCAAAATTCTTCCGGAGTGCCTGACTCCTTGGGACAAGAAACTGTGTACAAATAGAAATTTAAGCATTTAGCGTTGTGTTTACAATCATTACGTCGATCATTTAAAAGCTTACATTTTATAAACGGTAGGTTTTGTCAGGAAGGCTTTCCACTCCGAAATATCAAGACAAGACATAACATAAAACACAGTAAAATGGGAGAGAAGCATTAACTAAAAACAAAAATCAAGAAGCAATCTAAACAAGCACAGTTTAAATCCGCCTTGAAAGATGATTGCAACGATGCAAGAAAAATCAATTCTGTAACACATTTCAGAGCCAATAATTAGTAGATTTTTTTCCCCCAAACTTGTGCCACTTCGTTCACATCGGAACAGTTTCATTGATTCATTCAGCTTTGGAAAGAAACCCTGCAACACTTCCCAAAGTTTTGGCTCCTTTTTCGCTCGGTCATGTGACCGATTCTTGTTCCCTTTTTTGCTTTTCTCGTTTTTTCCCTTTCTTTCTTGATTTTATAACATTATTACAGGGGTTGAGTTTTTAATAAAACAATTATTCTACTCGGGCTTGCTGGATATCGAATGATTATAACCAACTCGGCGCGTTATGTATCATTAGATATCCAGCGCGCCCTCGTAGAATAATTGCTAAATAGAGATAGGTATGTGCGGCGCCAAAGGGTATGCTTTTTGAGCCGTTGTAGTCTAAAATAGGGTAAAGATTTTGACCGTTTTGGTCTGAAATAGGGTAAGGTTTGTGGGATCTGGTCTGGAACTGAGTATGGTTTTTAGAAGGAGTTACTTTTTTTGTTATTATCTTCCTTTGGGAAGTGTGTTTTGATTAATAAAAAAATTTGAAGTCCTTCTCAAATGTCTGCGCAAACTGAAGCAGTACCTGGGCAGGTCTGTAATAGGCTGTCGAATTTTGGGTCAGGTCTGAAAAAGGGTAGGGAAAATCACATATTTTGGTCTGAAATAGGGTGAGGGTTTCAAGGAGTGAACCGCACACCCCCACTCAACTTTTCGGAGGCTGACCCCCCGGAGGCCGGTTTCGGCTGCAATTAGCACAACAACGTTCACCTTTCGAAGCTGTTCTGCGCAATACTAACCATTCGCGACCGCTGTGAATCATAAAGTTCCGTTTTGGGACTACCAGAGTGCTGATGACTTTATTTCAAAAAGCAGTTTTAGAATTAACGAAATAAACGTAGGTTTGCTATATTTTGTGTCTTGTTGTCTATCTTGGTTTTTTCATTCCTCCCTCCCCTCCCCCACCCCCAATCACTTCTTAACAAGAAGAATCTCGCGCTTTTATCTCGTAGAAATCTGAGGGCGTGCCATTAGACGCTGAAAGCATTTTTGAGCGTTTCGTTATTCGACGTCTTAGTAGGTGAGATATAATTTCTCTATGAGTCGGTAGCCGGAGCCCGTGGGACGTAATCAATCAGAGAAAGTATCACGCTACGCTTGGATAGGTGACAAGCTTCATTTTCCTCGCATAGAGTCTTGTATGGCCCGCGTTTTTCAAATCTTACCTGTTTGGTGACCAAAATAAACAACTTTCGCTGCCCAATCGCATCTCTTCTTCCTTATTTTGTAGCCAAAATGGTAAAATATCTATTCCCTATACCGGAGTGACAGGCGAAGGCAAAATAAACCCAATTCAGGGCAAAATATTACACGAAAACGGCTCAAGGCCACAACCTCTGAGGAAATTACAAATGCAGCTGATATAAGGAGTATATAGCGCATACAGCTTAATATATTAAAATGTAAAGAGTACACAACCCCCTCTGCCATTGTTTAACATAAAGCTTTACGCCCACAATTACAAAGACAACTTGCCAGGATCTTGCTTTTTTTTTCTGCTTAAATTTAATAGTTCTTACAATTATGTTTCAAGTATGTATGTTTTTGGTTTTCATGTTCTTTATTTATTATCGATAATTGCTGTAGGTCAACTGCAACAAATATCAAATCCGTTTGGGAAGGGGTATTCCCTGCATGGGGTTTTCCCTTAAGGTAACTGATTCCCCTAAAATCAACCCGTGCATACCGCTCATAGCTTTGTGTGCCGGAAAGACCGTCATTTTGGGGTAAGACTAATCTGTGGAACTGCAGACCACGCAACCGCAGATGGGCTTTTGTCGATTGTGCTAGCATAATTTTTGGCATAATTTAGCAAACCGAGTCAAGGAATAACAGCCGTTTTTCTTATTATTTTAATTTTTATTATTTTTATTTGTATTGGTATTTTTTGGTGTCGCTATCGTGTACGAGATAAGAGATTTTTTGAGCCCACGATACTTGACCTTTCATAGCATGGTGATGAAATGACCCTGAATAACGCACGGATTATTTTTGTGTTACCCGCGGTACTTGACCTTTTATAGCGTGGTGCATGCATTAATTTAATTTAATGTAAGTAGTTAACCAAAAAGAACACTGAGCGCCTATGTGGCCTGTAGAGAGCTTAGAGCGGTAGGAAATTAAATTCGATAGCATAAAGCTGTGGATGAACGGAAGCTCTCTATAATTCTACAAATGTTGCTGATTGTTGCAGTCAACATATTATAAGTATGTGATAACTACATGTACTCCCCATAAATATGCAGTAGATTGACGTAGATAACACTGCTCTAGTTGTTTTGAATTTTTCAGCCTTTAACAGGCAAGGGTTCCATCTTAACGAAACGAGTACTAGTGCAGGCTACTTGCAGCCTCTTGTTATAACAGCAATGGTTATACCCCGGGAGGGGTAGCAGTTTCATTTTGAATATTTAATTAGCTTCATCACTGAAGGCAGCGAATTCGAAGTTCAGCTATTCACAGGAATCCATTGACTTCTTTTCTGAATTCGAGAAAATGGACACTAAAAAAGGAGAAAATTGTCTTAAAGATTCAAAGCTAGCAAATCAGGAACGTGCTTCAACAAGCTAATGACGTAACCTATTCACCTAGCTAGTAAGGAGTGATGTGCAGTTGTGTCTGTTGGCCGCACAACACCAAGAAGACTAAGTCAAGTGACATACGACGACGACGATAATGAAAAACAAAAAAGGACCATTTTATGAGTCGGCGACGTGCGCATACGCGCACGACGCCGCCTAATAAATCTAGTCTAATGCACTTGTGATCGGCTTCCAAGGAAGTGGGGGTGGGGACCTCAGGCTGACATGGGCACTTTACTAGTTGTCCATTATTGCATTTCCCCACCGGTGGGGGATTTTTTTTTTGTAGCAAAGTCCCCAATATTTTAGGAGGAAACCACACAACCAACATGACTTGGAACGCTGAAGGTGGAATTGATTTTAGTTCTTGAAGAGTTATCCAACACTCGAGACAATAAACATCCTGATGAAAAATTCAACGTTTATTTTATTTTGTCCCGAATAGCCCACAAGCTTTTCTAAACCTCTCCCACTACAACTGTATAATTATGTATAGGCAAACGATAATAAAGAACATACTATGATCGTGGTTCATTTGCTGCATACCTTTAAACATAACGCACTTTACTTAGCGCGCAAAAGACCAGACCTGGGCTTAGGTGCCTCGTTTAAGTTCTTTGAACGGTTCTTTTTTCTTCGCTGAATTTTCCGCCAGCTATTCCACTGTTCTGTTCATAGAAATAGTTGACAGATGTTCTATTTCATGCACAGAAAAAAATGACCGATGGATTTTAACACACACCCTCTCGTTCTCGCCCGCAAACTTTTCATCAATCGAGCGAAAACATGACACAACTTGCTCCCAATCTCCTCTCGCTTTGCCAGAAGTTAAGTCCCTACATTTTCCCCACCACAGTAGTTCAAATTTGATGCAAAGTTCCCGCAAAGCCCGCAAAGTCCCCAATTCCCCCACAGCACATGCAAGAGCGTTGTCAACATTCAATGTATTGCTTGTCGCGTAACTAAGCGCATGTAAAAGATTGACTTAATATTACATGTCCGCAGCAATTGGTAACAATTCGCTTTGATGTACAACGGAAATTGCTAATGTTCTCAATTAAATATTTCAGGCGATTTTAGGCTTTCCGAACAGATATTCCCCGAAACGAATCGTTGGATGCTCTTGGTCACTGTTGAGTCTTAAGCAAATGCAATTGCTATTGTGTCTTGTCAGGCAATCCACCTGCGAAAGAACGTCCGACAGATAATCGGCCATTTTTGGGAATCAATATTAGCCCATTATTATTATTGTCACCAAGAAATCTCCATTGAAAGACTGTGGTAATAGGGAAATCACAGTTGGAAATGGCACCTGAAACGGCAGTCAGCGGATATCAATATTCGGCAGATATAGTCGAGTCCCAACCAGAAAGAGAATTAAACAAATATCAATGTAAATTTCATCATTACAACTGATTGTTACATATTTTTATCATGTGATCCATATACCTCCAAAGGCAATTGCAACAAAAACGGTCATTTCTCTAGGTTCCACAGGTTCCGCGAGTTCCGCAGGTTCCGCGACCTGCAGTTCCACAGATTAGTCTTGCCCATCATTTTGTTTTGTTCGTAACACCTGGGTTATTACAATGGTTATCAAGAATAATAGTTCCGTTGAAAAGAGTATTTATTTCACCCTTTACCTAGAAACGCTTTTGTCTGGTAGCATTTACAGGATATAAGCTGATTGCTTGATATTAGAGAACCAATCAGAAAGTAGGATTTATCGTTAGGCCGGCCAATCAGACAAATTCAGCCCGTCAAAAGTTGACCTTTCTGTGTGTCAGTTCGATGGTCGCGTGATTACAAACGAGTTATGTGAGTAGCTGGCCGTGTGTTGCACGCAATTCGTCACAAGAGAAGATCAGATATCGCTTTGCTTGCACATCCTTTCCTTTGAGCAAAGAAAGCTAGCGAGATTTTGGAGTGCGCTTGAATTCTTCAACAATTAAGAGAACGTGAGTCTGAGTGGTTTTAGAACAACATATCTGACACAACACTACGACAGAGCAACATGAGCGCCTGTGCGACTCTCTCCCCACCCCTCCCCAGCAGTTCCGCAGGGACCTCAGAGCAGCTCCGACTCTCCCTGGGTTAGCCTACCCTTCACTCGAGAGTGTCCTTCTAGCTAGATAAAGCTCTGTGCACAGAGTCAAGCGATCAGTTTGCCCTGAACAGAAAGTTCACACTTCTCTTACAGATCTTTCGCACAGCACAGCTAAGATTAAGCCTCACTATCCCCCCCTGAGTGAGTCCCAGACCCAACTTTCATCACTGGTCACAAAGCTTGGTCCCCGGGGAGCACGGTGGTGTGCCCTTTGACAGTCTCCCCCCCCCCTCCCTCACTTTTGGCCGGCCGCAGAAGGCTTAGTCCGCAGGACAAAGCGAAAAAGTTATGGCAGTTTTTTCAAATTTGCTCAGAAGTACATTATCTAATATTTTACGGTATTCTCTAAACGTAGTATGCAAAGTCGCGACCACATCTGGCGCTAAAGCAGATTCAAGGTTTACAAATACAGGATCGCGTTCAGACATAAATTATTAGGCTAGCACGTGTGGCCGTCTCATATAATGCAAAGCACATTCCTGAATTGGCGGAAGTCACTAGACTTAGTCTCCGCACGGGCTCTAAACAATCAGGCTCGTTAGATTAAAAGCTAATCTCTCAAATACCGCACAATTTGCTCGTGATATTACCTTTTTTCCATCTACAGCTATGACGTAACCAGATAGAAAAAGTAACCGTAGAAAGAAGCGTAATTTTGTTGTTTTGAGTTTCGCAGCGTATTGAAGTTAAGTAAAGGTAAGCGTTGAAATGTTTATTTCTCAGGGAATATTGACAAAATACCTTAGAATCACTGGTCGGCATTCGAACAATGGCTTTGTTGTTATCATGAAGTAAATTAAAATGGACCTGCATCGTTGTTTAAAAATAGATCGCAATTAGCCTGCACTCGTTTCGTTAGGATCCGAATGGAGCCCTTGCCTGAAGGCTGAAACATTTGTCGTGAATGCCTAAGGGTCGTACTTAACGATATCACGGTTTAAGAACGATTTATTTCTCCAAGCAAAGCCACAGGTTTTCTCCTAAAGAAAGAGTCGTACAGAGGTCACTTGTTACAAACAAACGAAGTTCTCAAGTTGCATACATACATTTAATTCCTTACATACCGGAAGTGCAAATTGTCCATAACAGGTCACCGGAAACCACGACTACTAAAGTTATAAGGTTTAGAACCTTTTCTCCTTAAGAAAAGGGGAGAGGGGAGGGTGGGGGGGTGAGAGACTATGCGCCGCCTGTAAATTCTTCAGAATTTCTTGTTTTAGAATAGACTCGAAGTTAGCTAAGATTATCTTCCATTCGTCGAGTATTTGACTGTTCAAAACACTGCCCGCGGCTGTAGCTCGAAGTAAAAATAAACCGTACCAAATACGGTGCAAATGGCAGACGCAAATGTAGTCCACAAACAGACTTAAAGTCTGTATTTATCCATAGATAAGGTCAAATATGTGCAGATGAGCGAAATCATGTCCTCCGCAACGCGCTTACCTTGAGTTGTGCTCGCTTTTTTTTCACTTTCACACCTTCTAATCCTCGGACACCCAGGGGCAGATAGTGGGGCGAGGGAATGTACGAACGGGCCAAAAAAAAAACGTGCACAGGGTCCAGAGGAGCGTAGTTCAAGCAGAACGTTTAGTTTTCGCTGCGAACGGACAACCGACATAATTTGCTGCGAACTTGCGTTACTCGCGTTACCTATATTTTTTACCGCAGGTCAAATTACTGTGGGCTCTCGGAAAGCTTCGCTTTCCGAAAAAAAGCCGTTGCCCTTCGCCCTTCCGGCAACGTGTTAGGCGACCGCGGAAGAATGGTCTGCGGTTAATAGCAAATTTCAATATGGGGGACGATATGGCGTGCGAGCGCAAAGATCGAGATCGAGAAATACAGCGTCTGGAACAAGAAGAAAGCCGCTCGAATTGGATTCACAAAGGTTGCATTGTGCAAATTTATTGATCAAAATGACGAGGTTATGTAGTTTACAAGGTAAGATGTACGAAAGATAATTCTTGCGTACAAATGTAACTCCTCTGGACCCTGTGAACGTGGGCGAAGAAAAATCCTTGACTTTTCTTCGCCCACTTTTTTTTGCCCGTTCCGACTTTCCGTCGCCCCACCCACTATCTGGCCCTGAGTCTATCTACCCCTGGGTGTCCGAGGATGACACCTTCTGGATTTACAAGCTTTATTACTTCCCTTCTTAGAACTTCCTCTGTCTTTATGTAAAGTAGAATCTCAATAACTGAAACTTTTAAGATTCCACGAACTCCGCCAATAAGCTCGACCTCAAAATAGGTCATCCTGCTTCATGATTGGAAAAATGTGCTCGTTATAGCGGGGGTTAATTATATCGGGGTTCTTTTTCATACATTAAGAATATAGAGAATATAAAGAATATGGCTCGTTATACCGGGTCTTCGTTATATGGGGGTTCGTTAATCGTGGTTCCACTCTGTATCATATTATATTACCCCCTACAATCCTCGTGGAGGGCGCGCTGGTGTAGTGGTTAGCGCGTTGGACTTCAGATCTGAAGGTGGGTGGCTCGACGTCCAGTCCCTGCCAGACGAGAAACTTTACCCACATCGTCGCTCTTCACCCAGGTGTATAAATGGGCACCGGCGACATACTGCTGGTCACGGTTAATCCTGCGATGGACTAGCATCCCATCCACGGGGGGGGGGGAGTAGCAATACTCTCAGTTGCCTCATGCTACAGAAACCGGGTAAAGCTCCAGCTCATGAGGGCGTCCTTGGCTCGAGAGCGACTTATGACAATCCTCAAATTCGGCAATTTTGTGTTTCCCTTGACGGTTTATGTTTGAGAGATTTTACTGTTCATTTAAATTTGACTTGACTTGCTATTTGAAAATCTAACTGAAATTTTCTACTACCAGGCGATTTCTTAAGGCGCGGACACACGATGCATCATTGCGCCCAACATTGCGTCACGAAGTTGCACGCAATGTTGCAAATGATGAACACACGATGAAACAGTTGCGCGTGATGTTGCAGAAGTAGAAGCCGATTCTACTTCTGCAACAGTTGCAGGCAACGTTGCGTACAACAATTTCAAGGGTGGGCACACGGTGCAACTTTCAAGTTGCGCATAACGTTGCGCGCAATGTTGCACCGTTTGTGCGGGCCTTTAGAATGTCAGGAAGCGGGTATTTGTTTTCGTGGAATGTGACTTTTTGGCCTCAACTCAATCTAGTCAGACAGACTATCGCCTCAGGTTTTTGTGTTCGATTTCGTCTAGGCCAGTTTTCAGTATGCTCACTCTGTTATTTCCTTTGTGTTTGTTATCGATTCAAACAATATTTTCAGTATTTTCAGGGTTTCATTCAAATGCGAGAGCGAGTTCTGTTGCATGACGTAACGAAATCGCTTAAAATAGCGCGACCCACAGAACGTAGTTCGGTTGTATAGCACCACAGGCAGACCAAGCTAATCTTTCGAGACTGACTTGAGTGACACTAAGTATGTGACCATTGAGATGTGTATGATAACTATCACATGTACAGTATGGGTGTTTTTGCTTAATTTTAGTCAATGATTTACATATTTAATGACATTTTTGCTCTATCTTGTCAGTCCATCCCCCACTCTCCCCCCACCCCGCTTCCTGATACTATAAGACGGAACTTACTGAGTAGCAAACAAATTTTCGCGTGTGTGATCTGCAATGTCCGATAGATTCAAACTGGTTTGAATTCGTACGACCAGTCGCGGGGACTTGTCCCTAGAAAGTGTGCTTGTCCCCACGTGTGTATGGTTCATAAGGCCACTCCCTGCGACCACATTAAAAAAAACACAATCAAAAACTAATTCACAAGCGTTCAATCTCCTCGTGTAAACATTACAGGGGACTTGTCCCTGCGACTAGTCCCTTTTTGTGACCGTGTGGGCGTCCTGCATAAAGGCCCTGTGACTAGTCCCCTTGTGTCAGCGATCGACTGAGGTAAGGTTGAGCGATCGCCAAATTCATTATCATTAGGTGAGTGTTTTCATCATTTCCAGTGAAATTAGTGGAACACGTAAAGCACACGAAGGGTGTTGGGTGTGGCAAGAATAAAGTGATCAAACGCTCTTTACGAAACCAATGGGCACGACGATGAGTCGCTCTGGCCAATCCTGCACAGTCTGCATGTAGTATGTCAATCAGTACCCTAAGACCGGAACTAATTATAAGTCTTGCGTATTTCTAGTGAAGAACGTCCCAAAATGGAGTACAACTCGGAACAATTGAACTACTTTCGAATGTGTTATATCGCCTTTAACTTGGTTCCGGAAGGGCTACGAAAAGTCTTCAGACAAGAGAGGGATTTCCGATACAAGACAACAACGCATGGAGAATGGAAAGAGACGCCACAGAATGGCCGTGATTTCTACAGCAATGAAACTTCAAGACGTCGCAAGAAGAATGCGCGATTTCTTGCGAGAATACAGAATGGTAACACGGCAGAGTGGACTGTAGTTGTCTTTTTTTCGCAATTCTGTACTCAGATAGCATTGGCACCACCCTTAGCCCAGCCGTAGAAAAAGAAGTCGATGATCTTCGACAAGTTCGAAATGATATCACTCATATAAATGAGGCTGAACTTACTGATGTTGAATTCCAGAATTATGTGGCAAAAGTGTTAACTCCATTCAATTCCTTGAAGCTTTCAGTCATTGTAGCTGATGTAGAAGCAGTCAAAAACAAGACGAGCTTTCCCACGGCAGACATAAGGAGCTTGAAGATGCAAGCTGATAATCTCAAAGCTGAATTGAAGACGAAAGAAGAAGAAAACGAAGCCCTTACCCAGGAGATTAATTCCAAAGTTAAGTCTGTTTGTAGTCTCACATTCAAGCCTTCAAATGAACTCATCCGACGTTCAACTGATGTCACTAGAATCTTGAAAAAAATACAAGACCTTGAAAACGAAAGTAAAGGGGCCGTCAGCACCATTTATTTATCAGGAATTCCCGGCTGCGGAAAAAGTCAAATCCCTCGTCAGATTGGACAAGAGTTCTTTGACAAAATATGCTGTGAAAGTAAGGGTCTAACACTCTTTGCCACCCTGAATGCCGAGACCCTTGAAACACTGGCTGATTCGTACATCACTCTGGGTAGACAGGTGGGAATGACGGAATACACTTTAGCTAACCTGGCGACCTCCAAGGTGGACAGTCCGAAAGAGATCATTCAGCATTTGACGCGTTTGATTTTGCCAAAGATGAAACAGTTCTGCAACTGGTTAATAATTGCGGATAACGTTGTTGGTCTACCTTTGATTCACAGCAATCTGCCCTGACCGCCAGTGAAGAATGGGGCAACGGACAGGTGCTGATTAGCAACTCAATACCGTCTAATGCTCCTCTTACTTACCACGAGTCTCTCAGTGAAGGAATGCAGACTGATGATGCAGTGGAACTATTGAAACAAGTATCTCAAATTCCGAACCAAGAACAAGCTGAGAAAGTTGCTGAGGTTCTCGAATATCAACCACTTGCTTTAGCAGCTGCTGCATTTTACGTACAGGAAGTTGTAATCAGTGGCTCACCGAATTTCAGTTGGACTAACTACCTGGAAGCATTCAGACGTGGAGAACGTGAAGCAACAGAAGAACCTCTTGCAAAACAGAATTTTGCGTATTCGAAAACGATGACTACTGCCGTGAAAATGGCAGTTGACAGAGCCTCAGAAAGCGACGAGGTTCTTCGTCAGGCGTTTTATTTGTTGTTACTTTGTGCACCGAATTCTCTCCCGATTGAAGCTGCTGTAAACGTTGTGAAATTTCTCGGAGCAGGGCAAACAGAAGAGTCAATTAAGGCGAGAATTTTGAAATCCTCCTTGATTACATGTTCATACGACGAAGACGGAGTACCCACTTATTTAAGGATGCATAACATTGTTCATGATGTGCTAAAGAGTATTTTAATGTCTGCTGTGGAGTTCACAAACAGATTTCAACTTTTGTCTGTCGCAATTAAGATTTTCCATTCCTTACTGGAGAAAAACAAGAAACTGTTATTTGCCAGTGGCCATGTGTGTGTCAAGTTACGCACAGTTATGACTCATTGCAAAGTACTACATGAAATTCTTAACATTAATTTTGAAGTAACAAAAATCTTATGGTAATGAAAGAATTAACACACTTAACCACTCCTGCCGACGTGGTTTCCTGGCCGTCGCTGAACTGCTGAGGTTTGCTGTCACCTTAGTAACCCTGCTGATGCAAACATTTTCTCCTCAACGGCCCTTGAGTTTGTTATTGACTTTAACGGCACAAGGGATGGCGAATTGTTGAAAGCGGATGCTTTTAATGTGCATGGCGACGTTACGTCATTGCACTGTGAGTATGAATCATCACTTTCTTACTATGAAGAGGCTAGAACCATCAAAATAGCAATTTATGGTGAAGACCACGCCAATGTAGCAGTCAGTCATACAAAATTAGGAAATGCTTCCTGCATGGACCCTTGGTCAGTACAGTCGAGCTAAAGAACACCACAAGAAAGCAATGGTAATTAACAAAAAGATCTACGGTGAACACCATACTAAAGTGGCAGTGAATTATAGCAACCTATAGTGACCTTGGACGGTACAGTGAAGCTAAAGAACACCACGAGAAAGCACTGTTGATTAGAAAAAAAGGTTTACGGTGAGTAGCACGCTAAGGTGGCAGCAAGTTATAATAATTTAGGAACTGTATACTTTAGCCTTGGTCAGCACAAGAAGCTAAAGAACACCACGAGAAAGTACTCACCATTAGAAAAAAGATTTACGGTGAACAGAATGCTGATGTGGCCCTAAGTTATAACAACTTAGGAACTGTTTACAGTGGCCTTGGACAGTACAATCAAGCTAAAGAACACCGCGAGAAAGCACTGATCATTACAAAAAAGATTTACAGTGAACGACATGCTGATGTGGCAGGAAGTTATACTAAGTTAGGGGCTGTTCACAGTAAGATTGGACAGCACACTCAAGCTAAAGAGTACCACGAAAAAGCACTGATCATTAGAAAACAACTTTATGGTGAACAGCATGCTGATGTGGCAGCGAGTTATAACAATGTAGGGAATGTTTACCGTAAGCTTGGACAGCACTGTGAAGCTAAACAACACCACGATACGATAAAGCACTGATCATTAGAAAAAAAGTTCACAGTGAGCAACATTCCCTTGTGGCAGCAAGTTATAATAAATAAATGTAAAGAAGATCCTCGCAGTTATTAACGCAACTTATGCAGTTGCGAAAAGAAAGCCAGTAATAACTGCGAGGATCTTCTTTACATTTATTTCTTCATTCCGCAGTTCAAATATATGAATTTCATATATTCATAATTTCATCTTCATATTTCTCGGGTATATTACGAACCAATTTAATGACCAGCTCCCAGTTGGCTTCATAGCTCAATTGGTTAGAGCGCTGCACTGGTATCGCAGAGGTCAGGGTTCGAATCCCGCCAAGCCTGATTTTTTCAGTTTCTGGCTTTCTTTTCGCAACTGCATAAGTTGCGTTAATAACTGCGAGGATCTTCTTTACATTTATTTCTTCATTCCGCAGTTCAAATATATGAATTTCATATATTCATAATTTCAAGTTATAATAACTTAGGGAATGTTTACCGTGACCTTGGACAGCACAGACAAGCTAAAGAACACCATGAGAAAGCACTGATCATTAGAAAAAAGGCTTACGGTGAACAGCATGCTCAAGTGGGAGACAGTAATAATAACCTTGGCAACGTCTACAGCGACTTTAAACAGTATGTTCTAGCTAAGGAATGCCTCGAGAAGGCACTAAACATTTATCAAGCGGTTTACGGTGAGAAACATGCTGCTGTAGAAAGAAGTTACCGGAACTTGACACTCGTTGATAGGAATCTCAGGCAAGCTACAAATAAATGTTGTATTATCTAAAAGAAACCCTAGTATTTCAACTTCCGTCAGGAAATCGGAAATATTATTTCAGAGTTAGGTTTGTGTCAGTGACTGACTGTCCGGCAACTCGGCAAGTTTACAATTTAATAAAGTTAGGAATATAATTTTTTTTTCAGAGATGTAAATAAACATGTATATTTTGTAAGTGTATTCTTTATGAGATACTCTTCTTCTCTCTGTGATTTTTTCCACCCGCTGGACTTGCAAGCCAACATTAAGGAAAGGGTCGAAAAGCACATATATTAACCTAACTAATTAGGTATGATTCGCGAAAACCAAAATTGCTTTTGTCAACGGTAAGGTTACGGAAGTAATATGCACACAGTTAGCTATGATTCTTACCTTTATGTAGTGCTGAAATTAAGTCCGGCGCTCGTTTTTTCTTACATGGGGACGAAAGACAGGTTTAGATAATGGCAAAACACGCGCGCAGAAAATTTGCGTGTCTCCTGAGCGGGGTCCACGCGCGTTCTCCATTACGAGAACGAGCTACTTTCGGATACCAGAGACAAACCTCCCCCCGGGTAACCCTGGGCGAGCTAATTTTTCACCTGTTTCTTTGAAAAGTTCAACGAACCATTTACATGAGGAACTCCAACTCGTCTCGGGGAGGCGAGACAACTCGGGGGGCGAGCTGTCTAACCTCGGCAGGTAGGGTAATCCTGGCAGGCGGAACAACTCCTTCTCACTTTTTCTTTGTCACGTAACGTCTGGTTTCTGGTTTTAAAACGGCTAAATCAACAAAATATGTACTCAATTAGGAAATTTTAGACGAACGGAGGCTACAGAGATCAAATCAACAAAAAATTCTTAGGGAAGAGTGCGTATTGAGGTCATGAATATCAAAGTAAGATTTCGGAATAGTTTAGTAGGGTCATGTTTATCTCGGTCAGCCGGGCCAACTCATAAAAACGCTCGGTAAAGTTGTCTCGGGGAGGGGGGGGGGAGGATTGTCTCGGGTACCCGGGACAACTTTTCTCCACGTAAATGGGGCCTTAGAGCAACTCTAAATTTTCACCTACCTGAAGTACAACTAACACCAGTTAAGGATTACAAACATTCAACAAAACAGCAATCTGAATATATATTTAGCCTATATATACTTAGCTGGGTTTTGGAAACGGTGGCTCCTAATTGGCCATTTTCACCGGAACGACGCCCAAACCAAGGTTTTATGTTTCCAGTCAGCCTCAAAACTACACGAAAGAGAAATGAGAATTACATGTAATTAAAGGGAAAGGAGAAAGACGGGAAGAGAGCGAAGGAGAAAAAACATAACTTTTTACGTGCATATTTTTTATATTGGCGACTTTGTTTGAACGGCAAAATCCACTTGCAGTGCAAAAGTGCAGACGCTTCGACCGAGGAGCTTCCTGGTAGATATCTATTAGCCACAACTGAAGTAACAAGGATTAAAGATTTTGAGGAGGATTTTAGCCGTTCTATTTTCCGGGCGTTTTATTGCTGCGAGTTTAATGTTTACTTAATCTCATTGCAGAAAACGTTCTTTTGCGAAGGTTTGGACATTTCGTCTTAATTTAGGAAAGATGCATTTGCTCGGACGTTTAATTTAGCGGATGGTTTTCTTCCCCGAAATTTCAAACATATTCATTTTTTCATACGTTTTGTTTTTCCTGGGAAAATGTCTGAAATGTGTTCGAACAGGGGGCACCGCTGATGCTACGAACTCAAGCGATATAAACTTCGACGCCGATCTTGTTCGCTGAAGTCGATCAGCTTTCGGTTCTCTGGGCAGTTCCGATTATGTCAGCTCTTCGGATTGATTGCCGTAATTTACAGTTTCTGCTGGTCAAGAAGGTGCGGGTTACGTGGCAATTTTTAAATATTGTGCAAATACCAGTGCCGCAGACTTCAAAGCGGAGCTTCCAAGCGGAGCTCCATACCTATACTAAGAAGCATGCCGGTAATTTTTTATGGTCATGGCAAGCAGAATGGCTCGCGGGCGCGTGCGCCGTCCGTACGACCGTACGTCGCATTCCATAACATTCTTATATGAGGCAATTTTCGCCCAGCTTCTAGCCAATGGCGTGCAAGGAATCTGCGCATACGTTCTGCGCTTCTCGGAATATTCAGGTTTCTTAAGGAATTTGCCCACTAATACAACTATGTGGAAAAGGCAGATCTTAGCAAGGGCTATTAGAATCCAAAAAGAAAATTGGGGGGAACCACGCATTTTTCAGGGATATTTGAGCTTAAATTTGGAAAGAAATTGCTATACATTCTTTGTATTTTAACACTTTTTTCGAATTATGGTTGCTTAATTATCTCTGAAAAATGCGTGGTTACCCACATTTTTCTTTTTAGATTCCAATAGCTTTTGCTAAGATCTGCTTTTCCCCCATAGTCACAACCTTTACAAAAATAACTCTGTATTAGGAGGCACCGTCCTTAAAGGAGAAGGTTACTCCAGAAACCGTATATTTTTTGTACTCACCAGTAAAAAGACCACACTGAGTTGAGTTACTGACCGTTGTTTGAACTTCCATAGTGCATCCGATCCCAATGAAATTCCTCTCCAAAGAAGCGAAAAATTCATCATCGGGCGCCGCCATTTTGGGTAGCGCTTAGGAACCTGGCCGCTTATTCGTGACGTCAATTTGTCCCAATTGAAATTGGCGCGAAGCTCAAACGCAGCTGGCCAATTTCAAGTGCATAGCTTTTCGGCTGCTCTCATTTCTTTTTCGCGATGCCGTTGTGAACTGAAAAGGGAGCTGAAGCAACCACGACGGCAACGCCAAGGAAAACGTCACTTTAAAACTGACTTTCAAACATTTCAAACTTGTTTGCGATAGTTTCAACTCGTTCAATCTGTCATTCCGCCCAACTTGTCAGCTCCAAGATGATTGTTTGTATTCCGATACGATGGCTGCGCTCAAACTGTTTCGAACCAGAACCTGCCGGTAATTTCGAGGACGATGAAAGTGGAGATGATTAAATGAAGGAACGGTTAGAAGGTACATTTTGGTGCACTTGTGAAAGATGTGAAGTGATGCAGAGTCAGAAAGCAAAGATAGAACGTACACTTCGAACGAGTAAGAGTCGTATTTATAGTTGGTTTCAAAGCAGTCAGCATGAAAATGCTCTTTAAAAACGTAGACATTTTCCAGTTTTTCGGGAAAGCCAAATCCCTTCTCATGGCGGAGCTGGTCGAGCCACTGACTTGCTAGGTCTGGATTTCATTTCTTTCCTTATATTTTTCAGACATATTGTTACAGTCTGGGACTGTGTAAGCAAACACGACGGTGACGGCTGATGAGAACGTTGCAAAACAAAAGATTTAATTAGCAAAACAATGACTCTGCACGTGCGATACAGATTTTGGTACATTTATTAGCTGTCCTCTGCAAAACAACAACGTGAATTGACCAAATTCAAAGTTTTGTGTAGAACGTTTACATACGACAGTGATTTTTCTTTTTTCTACCTGAACTGTAACGCCGTCCTTACAGAATCAGTTCCCGGATTGTTCGGCTACATTAGACAGACTGAAGGATTTGAAACTATCGCGAACAAGTTTGAAATATTTGGAAGTCATTTTTAAAGTGACGTTTTCCTTGGAGTTGCCGTCGTGGTTGCTTAAGCTCCCTTTTCAGTTTACAACGACACCGCGAAAAAGAAATGAGAGCAGCCTAAAAGTTATACCCTGCGAGCAGGGGTTTCCGGCACACGAGAGGACTGCTAGCAGGGTATAAAAGCTATGCACTTGAAATTGGCCAGCTGCGTTTGAACTTCGCGCCAATTTCAGTCAACTGGGACAAATTGACGACACGAATAAGCGGCCAGGGGCCCGTTTCTCGAAACTCCCGATAACTTTTCGGGCCCGGTAAGTATTTTTTTGAGCTCATTTATTTGTCAGCTATTGGTAATCATTGGCCCAAACTTAGCGATCTGCTTCACGAAATTATAAAGATTTAAGATTTAGCTTTCAAAATCAATAAAAATTGTATAGCTATTGGAGAATATTGTGCACCTAAAATATCTTTCGGGCCCGGAAAGTTATCGGGTGCTTCGCGAAACGGGCCCCAGGCTCCTAAGCGCTATCCAAAATGGCGGCGCCCGATGACGAATTTTTTGCTTCTTTGGAGAGGAATTTCATTGGGATCGGATGCACTATGGAAGCTCAAACAACGATCAGTAACTCAACTCAGTGTGGCCTTTTAATTGGTGAGTACAAAAAATATACGGTTTCTGGACTGAGCTTCTCCTTTAAGTCCATTTATATTTAAGGTTATATAAAATGGAAAGAAAAAGTTCAAAAGAATACTCATTTGTCTTTGAGGTGGAAGGCGAAAAGTTCAAGTTACGAAAATTGCCTTCGAGGTTCATCTCTGTTTTCTTCAGGGCGGAAAGATTGTCCTGTTCTGAAACACAGCCGAGCAAGTGAAGTTTTTAAAGGGTTTAGAGTACATGATTTTGAGCATTACGGTCAAAGAAATTACGATTGAAATGGGAATTTACTTTATGTCATTATATCTGTGTCATTTACGATTTATTTAAGTTGACTTTGAAAAAACTGTTAGAAAACGCACAGGGTCCAGAGGAGCGAAGTTCGAGCAGAACGTTTAGTTTTCCTTGCGACAGACAACCGACATAATTTGCTGCGAACTTGCGTTACTCGCGTTACCTATATTGTTACCGCAGGTCAAATTACTGTGGGCTCTTAGGATCACTGAGATCGACTTACACTAAGTAATACGACTTGTCCTTATTTTTACTCGGCACT
>Ga0126336_10000135_pt1 | contig 21314 bp, 13 predicted proteins | sample SidCmetagenome_FD_92530 | JGI IMG/M metagenome (GOLD analysis project Ga0126336, IMG submission 92530) | Coral microbial communities from El Islote,Puerto Morelos, Mexico - Siderastrea C C metagenome | ecosystem: Host-associated > Invertebrates > Cnidaria > Coral | place: El Islote,Puerto... | reverse complement strand
TGCAACCTGCAACCTGCAACCTGCACCTGCAACCTGCAACCTGCACCTGCAACCTGCAACCTGCAACCTGCAACCTGCAACCTGCACCTGCAACCTGCAACCTGCAGTTTACACCCTCCGCATACCGGAGTCTAAAAATAAATTGCACAAGCGATCCATGTGGGAATAAGAAATCGATCCTTTCTATCTCGCACTTTATCCTTTGTTTAAAATTGAAATAGTAAATCAAGCACAAATGGAAACTCAAGGATATTATGACAACTGTAAAAGAATTTGTAAGAAATAGCTAATATAGGCTGAACGTAGTTTCAGTTCAAAGCGCATAAATTTGCATAGCGCGTGAAATCTGATCTTTTAAAATGGTGAGGGTCACTGTTTCCGTAACGCAACATTTCTTTCTCGATGATATCCAGTGAAAAGCAGCCGAAGATGCGCGATAAAAATATTTTTTATATTTGTTTAAACAAGTTTGGTGTTTAGCAAAAACGTTCACATTGAAAGGATTGAAAACCGTGAAATATTCACTGAAGGCCATGGAGACACGCAATTTTCCGTAAACATGAATATGCAAATCTGTGAACCGAAATTTCATACAAATCAAAGTTGCAAAATTTGGCTTTTCAGTCAACATATTTGCTTATTTTTGAAGGTCAAAACAGCCTACACAAGTATTACTTCGTGCTTGGGAGCAATCGTGCGTTGCTTTCAATTTTTTCGTGTTTCTTCACCCTCTGGAAAAGGAGCTTCCCATGAACCCCCCACTGCCCTCGGAAATTTCTGGCTTTGAACCCCCCTCCCCCTCGGAATTTCCAGTGACCTTCAGTGGGGGGGGGTATGGATATTTTCTGGAACCACACATTATGTGATTATTGGGGCAAACTTAGCGATACACTTCAAAAAACTATAAAGATTAAAATTTAGCTTTCAAAGTGAATAAAAATTGTTAAGCTATTCAGGAATATTGTGCACCTGAAGTAGTTTTCGGGCCCAGAAAGTTATCGCGAGTTTCGAGAATCAGGCCCCTGATATGTTTTACCCATTACATGTAAGACAGTCATTTTCCCAAGGCACATCTGAATGCAAAATACATGACCATTGCAAAAAAAATTACAACACCACAAGGTCCACTTACCATGTTAAACACAAATGTGAGGCAAACCATAACTATGGAAGGTCCAACAATATGTAGCAACAGATATGAAATGACAATGGCTATCAAGGAGTGTGCAAAACACCAGCCTTTAAAAATGCAAAACAAGAAAACTGCTTGGTACACATCCAAGTCAGCTACTAAAGAGACAATGACAGAAAAAAACATGCAAAAAGGTCCCACACTGTACATGAACATTTACCGGTATATGTACGTGGAATATTGACTGTTCTGTTTTTTGAGTTTGGTTTTGTTTGTTTTTCTTTTTTCACCTTCATACGGCATAACTCCTATTTGTTGCTTTTTCAGCTAGATGAATGGTTGAACTGCTGTTTACTGGTAATACAGCAAACAGTAAGGTATGCACTAAGGTGTACGGTATTAAGATTTAATAACCTTTCTTGAAGAAGTACATAACAAAGTTTTCACAATTTACAAATTATTGACAATATTAACATCACTCCAAACCATAATTCTCTGTTGCAAACAACGATTCTCTGTTAGTTTTCCTTTACTAGCCAAAGGAACATCAGAATCAGTCATAACAGCATGCAAGAATGGGCTTTATGATTTTGCTGATTTTACAACAACAAAAAAGGTTGTCCAGGGGAGATGTTTACTTAACTATGTCCAAAGATGCCTGTAGACATCAAAATTACAGTTGTACAAGCTGCCAACACATTCTGAGATTGACCCAAAAATAAACTTGGTCTAAGATGAATTTTGTTACAGCGCAGGTTCAACTCAGTATTTCCAAACATCCTCAAGCTGACAATCTCAAACTCTTACCATAACAGAAAGCAGCTAAAGACAACCCACAACAGGTGAAGTATACATGCTGGAAGAAATCAAACTCAACATGACATACAAGTAAATGTAGAAAGAATAACATTATTTTTATTATTAAATGCACTATACATGTATAAAAAACTTCAATCTATGAAATGTGACATCCCTCTAGCCACTTAATGAAACATGTTTTCATGTCTGGCACTTGATTTGTACAGAAAATGAAATATCTGGACTCCTGGTACTGGCCAAAATCTTGATGTCTTTGAAACTTTTTTTGTCATTTTGATTATACATGCACAATGTATATTTGATGGGTGAAATACAGTCCTCTTCAGGAGCTCAACAGCTTCAAACAAACACAAATTCAAAGCAAATGAGGTTCACAATACATCTAATCAACAAATGGTAAATACCTGAAGAACAGCATTTTTTCTGTAGAAAAATGCATGATAAATAAATGCAAGTGGGTATGCTGCAAGGAAATTCAGAACAACAAGTTTCAAAGGATTTTCAAAAATACTGGCAAAAGCAAACCTTTTTGTTCGTTTACATACACGTACAAAGGTTAGTCGTACTGACCCTCCAGAGGTGGTTAAGTCAACTATACATGTATATGCTTTACTTCAGAGGCATGTTAAAGTTGCTGACTACTAAATATATCCGTCACAATAACTGCATAATAAGTACTGTGCTATCTTCAAGTCAGACAGATCACCTTACTACATGTGGATCAAACTTAAGCTGCATTTACACGACATCCAGTTTTGGCATGAAACTCCTAAATTCACACACGCAAACCCATAATTTAAGGCACAGCACTCCTAATAGTGGTGTTTTTGTTTCTTTTATATAATAACTACAGCGCAAAACCAAACTGTTGGAGTGCTGCCTAAAAATCATACAGCACAACATTCAAATCCAACCTGGCAATTAAACTTGATAACAGCAAAGACAAAACAAGCATCAACTTTTTGAAAGGGGACTGCGACAGAGATCACATTCATTTTGATGTCATTGTTTTCAAAAAGTTTCATCTTTGCCATCAACAGTCACAAACGTAACTGGCATTTTCAAGCTGAAGAGCATTTTCAAAAAGTTCCACTTTCGGTGAAAGAAAACAGCATTTTAGTGTGGATGGAAGGCTAAACCGAAGGAAAAAAGATGTGTTTTCAAATTTATCCAGATTAATATGAATAGGGCCTTATAGTTTGTCTACGTAAGCACACTGTTTTTTTTTTCTTTTCTTTGATTTTAATTTATTTGTTATTATTTTTAAAGATCTTCGAGTAAGCTTTCATTCATCTCAACTTTCATTCATCTCTACAATAGAACTCCAGTAAGTGGACACCCTTGGGACCAAGCATAGGTGTCCGCTTACGGGAGGTGTCCGCTTACAAGAGGTTGAAAGACGTAAAGTGTCATAGGGGGTAGGGATGTAAGTCGTGTCTTCTAAATTTTGTGGGCACGTTCCAGTCGAAAACTTGTGGCTATGTGGCCGTAGAAATCTCTAAAGCGGCCACCAAACTCAACAAAAGTAGGAGCCCACTATCCTTACAAATATCACTAGCTTTTGTATAGCAAAAATGTGTGGCCTACTCGCAGACATCTCTTACAATTCCTTTGCTTCACGTCCCTTGACTGCATGAAACAAAGGAAATACCTGAAGGAGACATCTGCATGTAGGCTATAATGTTTACACAAGCTGTTTTGTAAAAGTGGTGTACATAACTAAGACCACATTAGTCTTAGTTTAGTCGTTTGGTGGTAGTGATATTGGAGTTTAGAATAATTCTTTTAATGTAGCTTGGGCTTACAACAGCAGCAGTATAAATGAAGTAGAACTGTCGTGTGGGCTTGAGTTTCAGAAGGGCTGTCCACTTAAGGGAGGTTGCTTTAGCTCATTAGTGGTGAAATCGCCAGCACTGCATTTTTGTGTCTGCTTACAGGAGGTGTCCGCAAGCGGAGGTTCAACTGTATGCCACCAGACGTCGACTACTGGCTTTCAAATACAAGTTCAGCGTATTCCAACTCCCGAGCTGCTACGCTGATTTTAATAAACGCCTCTTTTTGTTTATCCTACATAATCTGCGTCGTGTCCGTCTTCATAGAGACAAAGTTACTAGACGAATTAAGCTTATAAAGTGCGGTTTAATTTGGCAAAGTTCGCCGACGGATGTCTCAAACCGGTCAGTGACCCGCAGAGTCACATCAAGATCATAAGAGGAAATAATAATAGACTGCGAGTAGTCTCTAATTTTGGCGATGGCGATTCGCGTCTCCTTGAACTTTCGCGCGCGCGTGTGTATTTCGCCCGCCCCACAATCGCCATCGCCAAAATTAGAGACTACTCGCAGTCTAAATAATAATAACATAAATAAAATAGCAAGAAAAAGTATCGACGTAGCAAAGAAACAGTTAATGTTTATTTTCTAATCAAAGGGATTTAACCGATTGTTTGAGATATATCTTGGGCTAAAGCCTTTGTTTGATTTCAAATTTTAGTGACCTTTGATCGGCGTTTTGGAAAAAATGGTTCATTTGTCTTCACTTTAGCCACTGTCATAAAAAATAATGAAACAGTAAAATTTACCTGAGAATAATCCAATGACTAAACGAAGCCCAGGATCTGATAATCCAGTTGCTTTTACGAGAAAATCTATATTCCCAAAACCGCCACAATCCGCCATTTTGATTTGATTGATTTTGGCAGTTGGAGACTGGGACAGAGAATTAATGCAACCTATTGGGAGCGTTAGGGAGTGGATTTTTTTCAAGCTACAACCCGCCCGACCCCGGACAAATGTATAAACTGCATGGACAAGGCGTTGAGAGTTGCCGGATCTTAAGTAGACCTGGATCAGTAAAACGTTTGAAGTAAAATAATTTACGGAACGACTGATCCTTACGGCAGTTAAAGAAAGACACAGAAGACGAAATACATAAAATAAATAATGTATGTAACAAAAAATTGCCCGATACTTCGGTTTGCAAAACAAGCCTTCTTCAGGGGCTACAAGAGTAAAGCCACCAACCTATCATATTAATTTATTTTAAATTTTGAAACTTTTATGTTAACGGTCCTGTAACGTGTTTACTCATTTTACTCTTGTAGCGCCTGAAGAAGGTTTGTTTTGCCAATCGAAATATCGGGCAATTTTTTTGTTACATACATTTGTTACTTTATGCATTTCGTCTTCTGTGTCTTTCTTGAACTGCCGTAAGGATCAGACGTTCCGTAAATTTTTTTCCCGGACAAATATCTTCGAACACCATGCCGTCTTCTTCCCCTACTCCGCTTTGCAATGTTAAAAAGGCTACAAAATTTGGTACCGTGTGGCACTACATTTTGCGGGTTCTAATTTTTGCAATTTTTACTTTTTTTTCGCGATCCTCCCCCCACCCCACCCAAAAAAAAAACCAGAAGTTCCGGCGAACAAAACTTCCCGCAATTATTTACCCTACTGTCGTAATTATATAAAGGCATCGCCTTTTACATGTACTGTAAAATCATAAAGGTGTCCATTTACTTAAATCGTCTCTTTCGTTCAGAAGCAAATAGAAATTACAAACAAAACATTAAGAAATAAAACCATGAATTTGCAGTTGGTGCTGACTACAAGTATTTCACTGTTACGAAAGGATCGTCTGAAGATACTGAATTGACTAACTGATTAACGTGTTATACATCTGCATGTTGTTCACCTGTATTCGATTATTTGTACTCAAAAAACAGGAATGTTATATCCAAATAAAAGGCGACTTCCTGAAAATAGCAAAAATTAATTCCCAGCAAGAAAAACCAGTTTTTCTCAATCGCAAAATTATTTCCCTCAAAACACAAAAAATCGCCCATTCGCAAAACTAAACTCCCGCAAAAATTCAGTGCTACACGGTAATTTCTGCGTGAAACTCCAGATTTTTCCATTATATATTGAATGGGTAGAAGGATAGCCGCTACAAGGCGTCAAGTGTCTCAAGGATTGATTTCCGGGGTTGCTGGTAGGTAAGTAAACTTCCTTTAGCACTCAGTAACAGTGCACCGTCAGCCGTAAAATATATACTGATACTATAAAAAAATAACTAAAGGAAGCTTTAAATATCAGTGTTGAGGCATGACCCAGGGGTTGATTTCTTTACAGTAAAACGCAGAGCAAAACGTGCCCCTTTCGGATATTTACCGTGATTACCGGTTCTTGGCGAACACCTCTTTCTGGTAGCTTGCGAGCTGGTTTTGTGCGCAATTTTCCCAATGCAAGCAGGGAGTTACGAACCGGCCGTACCTGTCTCTCATGGGCTCATAACTTGTGGCCTGTTTCATGCGTTTGAATAGTGGGAGGGAGAGGAGATTTGGAAGAGGGCTTGCATGTTTTCCTTCGCTGCGTCTCCTCAGTTCTTTAATTACATAGAATTATTACCTCAGGAAAACTAAGGGTGTGGTGGCGGTTAACATTCAGACATAACTCAAAGTGTATTTATTTATTTATTTATTTATTTTGGGAAGCATCTGTCTTATAATGCCGTCGCTGCTTTAAACGCGTTAAGGAGAACCGTGAGCCGTGCAACAAGTCCTAGTTCCTAAGTCTCCTTATTTCGCTGCGGTCGAACCGTTTTCGGACTGACCGTGAAGGCCTGGGAGAACAGCTGTAAAGGAAAGTGTGAACAAACAACGGTAAAATCTGAACCGTGCGCTCACACTGTCCTTACGAATTCAGCTGCCAGGTAGTTCGGCAAAATTAGATCAAGTGAGCATATTGGTGTTGTCATAATGTACCGGTCAAATCGAAGCTTCAACATCCCCCCCACCCCGGCATACCCCGGACGTTTGGCTGTGCATCGTGCCCGGGTAGGGGGGAATTTGAACGTTGCCTTGGAAGAGTGGGGAATTTGAACCGGATTTATCCTTGTTCTAGTGTACTGTAGTGTAATACGATCGTAAGTTTTTTTTCGGTTTTTGCAGGGTTTGACGGATTTACAAGATAGAATTTCCCCTTTGTTAGGGAATAACTCTTTCAAAAGGGTCTTTAAAAGAAGTTTGAAGGTGTCATTACGGCATATCTCTCTCTGAAAAGAGTGAACAGTGTTTGATTGAAGACGAAATTTGTCTTTGAGGAGAGGTATTTCAATACTTATTGGTGGGGCATTTGAACGGCTTTTTTGCCCCGAGGGGAGGGAATTTGAACAAGCCAATCTTGAAAAGTTCAAATGCCCAGGGTTTGCCCAGGGGGATGTTAAAGCTTCGAGTTGACTGATACATCAGGGTTCAGGAAAGTCATGGAGGCTCCCTTATGTTGAAGTAGGGGACTGTAAGGAAACGGATGGCAAGGAGGAATTTAAGCGCTCCCATCAGCCCCCCCGCTCGCTCTAGGCACGTTTCCATGCACTGCTCGCCGTGCTTTGTTCTGAGTTCAGCTAAGGTTCAATTTAGAACAACATGGTTATTGAAGGAAGTTTGAGTTTTATTGAAGACTACAATGTTGTTCGAGGAAGAGTTTTCTAGAATCCAGTCTCGGGAGGTACACGGCAGGTGTATTCGCTGCCGGCATTTTCAAAAGGATGTTTAAAAAACGGCAACCACATTCAGCTAGCATCCGTAGCAAATTCGTGACACGAAAAAGTAATAATAACTTCAAAAACGGTTGCGGATTTTTTTAATGAAAAAATACCAAGAATGAAGAACAAAGAAATAATTTGAATAACATTTATTTACAAAGCTCCTGTTAACAGAAGGGTCCCACAATGCCGAGCAGGGAGTCGCATAACTGGGCTATGGGTTTTGTTCTGTGTTTAAGAAGGCGTAATATTCTTTGTCTAGAAAAATATAAGTTACAGCCTACTAAATTTTGCTTATTCTGAGATAGCGTGAGTTAACTCAACCGCACCAAAAGCGGAACACATCAAGCTGTGAGCGGTTAGAATTGATTTGAGTGTTAAGATTATGGATAAACCTTTCGTTCTGTCAAGGCGACGCAACTGTGGTTCTTACTTTTAAAATCGCGGATGAAATTCCAAACATGACATTCAACCGTGAAAGCTGCTGAGCAATACCTTTATGTGGTACCATTTAAGTTTCCTGGGTTAACCCCTAAACATGTGTACCTTTCATCTGGTACAATTTGTTTTTCAGTGATTTGCAAAATCAATATTGGGATTTTTCCAGTCATAGACTTGGGTGCCAAAAAAAAGAGAGGTTTAAGTTCAGAAACACTTCATTTTGCAAGGACGAAGAAAGCATTCGAGTACTTCCCTCGTATACATCAGTGTTACATAGTTAAGACTTCCTTTTTTTGTTTCGAAAAGGTCTGCAGGCGTTTCCTTGACAATTTGTCATATCAGATACTACTGCTCAAACAACGCAGAAACGTATGTCAGAGAATTCCGTTTATTTATGGGGTTTGAGTGAGAGGCAGTGTACAAATGGTGATATTTAGGCTTATTTTTGTTCGATTTTTAAATTAAACCTTCATATATAAAAACAACTAAACTGAGGTTATTGCAAGGTTGATGTTTGTTTTGATCCACAGCCAAGGTAAGTTTGAGTTACATTGTTGTTCAAACTTGTCTGTCTAGGTGAAACCCCGAAGTTTTTTTTTTCAACTCAGAGCTACTAAACGGCACTTTCCGTTGGTGTTACTCTTTTTTTTTTGCTTCTAAAAAAATAAAATTGGGTTTTTTTTCCACAAAGGACCACACTTGTTATGTCCTCAAGAATAGCGGAAAAAGTCATTAAAACCACACTTGTCGCCAATATGCAAACTACTAGGTTCCTTGTCAGTTGTGCACGGAACCGATAGATCAAATCTAACTTTGCCTCAATTTAAAAGAAAAACTTTTTTCTTGTAGAATCGATTTCTCTTTATTTGTAAGAGCCAACGAAGTTTTCAGATAAACCATCACCAATTTCGGGTCTTGCGCTTTCGTGCCGTTTGCGAAAATTCTTGTCGCGTGACTCCGTGTTTTTCGAGCTCGTCGTGTAAAGCCAATCATGCCATATATTGGAAAAAAAACACCCGCGATGTTTATCTTATGTCGTATGCAATTTAGATCTAATCAGATGACAAGGTTTACGACACAGCAAGGTACAGAAAGCCGACCGTCCTGAAATTAAAACCACCAATTTTTTTTTCAAAATTAACTATATATCAGAAACTGATCAAACAGAAATGAATTATTTTTTCATCTTAAAACCGAATTAATAATAATAAAATCATTATTATAGAGATCATGGCAATTAGATAGCGGCCTTGACCGACTAAGAGGATATAAATTTGGAACTCTTCTCCTTTGATATTGTGCCAAATTGCTTTAACTCTGGGACAATACTTCTTTTAATCACACAAAGACAAAAAACGAAACAAAGTGAAAATGGTCTCAGTTTCAATTATCATTCGCAAGCTCAAGAATGCCTGATCACTAACTACATCCAAACATTCGCACTGCATCCCAGGAAAGTACTGCCTGTTGAAGCCCTAAGCCCTGATGAAAATGAAATTTCTCTTTACATGATCACTACTTGTTTGAACATTCAAGTGACGAGAATAGAGGAAGTGATCACCAAGGATGAGATGTCTTGATATTTAGACAAATTCTCCTTACTTGTTCCATAAGAAATGTATGGAGATCAGTAATGAGAATATGCATTCTTATATCAGGGCTTAAAGGGTTAATAGCTTTAAAGGACAAGGGTTTCATCCACAGCTAACAGCTAGAACCAGCGACATTGTACAGCAGTCCAACTACTGCAAGAAAGTACTGCTCAGTGGCTTTTATTTCCATCGGTTACGATTAAGGATTTCATCCACAGACTTAAGTTAGAACCACCTTGCACAACATAATACACAGAGGAAACAAGTGCTGTTCAGTCGCTTTCATTTGAACAATCACACTTTTACAGGATTTCATCACAGACTCAGATAGAGGTCTTAGACTAAAGAAGTGAACAGCTTAAACTGCAGCCTGGCAAATCTAGACAAAGTGCTTTCGCGTGCTCACATCCTAATCTGATAGTTTATTGGCCTCTCAAATCGATGGACGTTGTTTTATCGTGGGTGTTGATCTCACACAAAAAATCGAAATTTGTCAAAATTAAGCGACACATAGCCAGCTACTGAGAAAGAGAAAGAGCAAGCAGGCTAGCTTGGTTAGAATTCAAGAACGAACATAACCGTGGAGAGGTAAGTCTGGAAATCACTGACTAAAGATATTGTTCACAATTGTCAAACACATGGAAGTCTTTTTTTATAACGCTCAGTGACTATCGTATTGCAGGAAGGTTTTGCAATTTTGGAGGGGCGATATTTCGCGACTCTTAATTATAGCAAATTTGAGGAATTTGTCAAAACTTTCTTCCAAGACTTGCTTTTTCCGCGACATCCAAAGTACTTTTAGAAGGACTTCTCTTTGAATAGAAAACTATCCTGCAAAGTTCGGGTCTGTTCTCAAGACACATACAGTGTACTAATGTTTTCAACTCCTTCATCTGTGTCTGAACAGGGGTGATAGGCTTCTGTTTTAAGCCAATGTTATACACTTGTAGTTTCACTAAGGCGAACTTCAGTAACCTGGAGATATGTAATGAATTGCAAGCTTTTAAGTTTGAAGATGGAATCCTATGTTATGACTATTGACATGAAAGCTACTGAGCAGTACTTTCCTGTGGTACTGTTTATTTTGCTATTCAAGATAGTTATAACTTTTGAGTCTGTGGATAAAATCCTAAAGTGTGACCATTCAAGTGAAAGCTATTGAGCAATACTTTACTGTGGTGCTGTTTATTACGCTGCACAAGATAGTTATAACTTTTAATTTTGTGGATGAAATCCGTTAGTGTGATCATTGTAATGAAAGTTACTGGGCAGTACTTTACTGTGGTGCTGTTTATTATGCTATACAAGATGGTTTTAACTTTTGAGACTGTGGATAAAATCCTAAAGTGTGACCATTCAAATGAAAGCTACATTTTACTTAGCAGTACTTAGCTTGTACTTAGCGGTACTTTCCGATGTTGATCATTCTGTGCAAGGTGGCTCTAAATTTTGAAACTGTAGACAAAATCATCAAGTACGACCATCCAAATAAAAGTTACCAAGCAGTTCGTTCCTGTGCTGCTGTCGGTTATGCTGTACAAGGCTGTCACAACATTTGAGTCTATGGGTGAAATCTTAAAGTGTGACCACTCAAATAAAAAGCCCTTCAGCAATCCTTTGCTACAATATAATGTGGTTTGTTTTCATAATTGTACAATGACATTCAAAACTTTCCTTGGATTTTATTTTGGGTGGTCTTAGTAGTTTATCTTGTACCCCCTTAAAAGCTACACACACCATGCTAATGTAGAGTGTATGTAACAGATAGAGTGTAACAAAGAAATCCTGTTGAGAAGGATAGTGGAAATACAGGCTACAACTCGATCAGCTTGGAAAAAGCCTCAAGCTGGGCTTAAAAGCAGGTGTCCTAAAGATTTTTCATTTCCTTCATTGCCTATGCTCAGGTGATGTAGAGCCTCGCTACATTTTGCAGCAATTGTTGGTTGCTGAAAGGAACAATAGCTTACACAACAGAAACAACAACTCTCAGCCTACATATGGGGTAGCAGTGAAATTTGAAACTTAAGACAAGTGCTTCTTTCCTGCTAAGGTCTGAGAGGAGCTGGGCATGGATCTAAGTAAAAAAGTAGGCACAGCTTTTGTAGTGTAACGATTGTTTAATAAAGCAAATGAGGCCAACAGTGACATAAAAACCTCCTTGGAGAAAGAGAAAATTTCAACGAAAGTACGTAGGATGCAAGCTGTTCACTGATCGAAATCTAACTGATGTAGATCCAAATGACTTCTCTGAAAATGTATTTTCTTAACTCAACACTCTGTGAGTTTCCAGGTGTACAGTCAGAATTAAAAATGTAACTTATTAAACCTTAAATGACTACTGTCTTGGTTTGTGGATTTTTTTTTTGTTCAAGAGTCTAGATCACAACTCTCTACTAACGCCTCTTAAATACTTAAATTTTGAAGGTTTCTTTTTTTATTTTGACATTTTTGAAAATTGGCCTCAGTTTCAGGAACAAAAATTTCCTGTTGGTTCCACATTGTACATTCCTGTACCAGGACGTTCTAAACAAACACTTCCTCTCACTAAATGCTCGCGGGCATTTATGTGCCGTTAAGGAAAATTCATGGGGGCGTGTGTTCAAGTGGAGTGCTCAAATGAGAGGAAACATTCATGCAAATACAGCGCTTTACTTCAACATTATCATATCCTTACAAAAGCACGACAAGCGAATAACATGAAATTTCTCCTTTATATAAATACACAACACTACTGCTGCTTCCAAAGTTCTCAATAAACAATGTGCAAATGTTTCACCCATTTTCTCCCAGCAATAAGTTGACCTCCTTACAAAACAAAGCTTAAAAACCCTTTAATCAAAATCTCCACTAAATATAGCAGGATATCGAACCACTGAATTTCAGCTGCTATCCTGTTTGCTTAACTATAGGAACTGGAGGCGCGGGTACGATAAATGAGCAATACAACAGAGGTCCGGCAAAATGAAATGCCCCGAAGAAAAAAGCGGTTAAGAAGATAAATTCTTAATCGAAGCACACGGAAAGGCTTACCGTAAACACGAGGGTTGTGTTAATTAATAGCACGACCATTTTAGTCCATTAATTCACAGGAACAGCGATAAAGAAGCATTACACGAGCCGCGAGCCTTTTCACTTACGATTTGTCCGCCATTTTGAATGTTACACATCATTGACTATGCTCGACGTGGCTATCAACTGGCCGCTCGCAGGCTCACTGCGGACCGCATTGCGTGCTCGTCTGTTTGTGGAATGTCACGCTTTTGACAGTTTCAAAATTACTGCTCGGAACCTGTCAATTGTCGTGCATTATGGTAAAAGACACGCAATGTTTTGCACGAACGGGAACATGAAACAATAACCCCATGATTGAACAGCTTGTAGTACAAATTATCTTTTCCTCTCAATGTCCACAATATTTTTCCGAGGACACGCGAACATAAAAAGGGCGATTTTTATTACTGCGAAGAGGCAATTTTCGTAAGGAATAACGGGATGACTTAGTTATCTGGTTTGCCTCCAAAAGGGACAGTTTATTCAAATCGGAAAAGGTAAGCTGGTATGTTTTTTCACGTGCTTTTTATTTTAATCGACTAAGTCACGACAAATGAAATTTGAATGTCTAATTTACCCCCTTTTTTTTCTAAAATATTTTTAATTTTAATGCCTTTTTAGAGAAACCTTTTAAGTTAAATCAAATTTCGATAACTGAAGGACGAAGTACTCTTGAAGGTAGCAGTTGGGTGGATACGAGGAAAATGCGGTGCTTATAAGCAAAGAAAAACAAATAACTCGGATGTTGCCATTTGTCAAAAAACTCGTTATAAAAATCAAATAGTTACTAAGCATTCCTACAATATTTTAAATATTAAAATTACAGTAAGAGACACCGGGGAACTATATTTTCGGAAATATTCTTTTGATTTTATATTCCGGTAGAATAATCGACTTCCAAATTTATTTGCGGTCTACCTGAAGACAATACAATAGTCCTGATGAGTGACCTCGCTTAACTACCGAAGCGTATTAAAATCATCTGTAATGGCCACTAAATGTTCGTGCTTCCATGTGCCAAGCATATTTTGCTAAGGTATTTACTCAGGTGCTCTGTTCTTTCACAGTTTAAACATAGAGCTCAAATAGAACCAAATTTAAAATTAAATTGCTTTATGCTTGAAAATGTTCTGTTTCGCCGTAGTAAAATGGAAAGAAATTAAAACTATTCTTTGGTGAATCCGCAACACTTAAACGGCGACATCAAGAATTTATCAAGCCATTCCTGAGCTGAATATTTTAAGAGTACCGCTTTCTTTGAAGTCGTTTTAACAGTTGATTCGTTGGCTTTCTCGTGACCTTTTCCATCCTGTGATTGGTTCAAACTATTTGAATATCTGCCTCCTTTCACTAAACCGTGGTAATAGCATTTCGCTACGGGAAAGTCACGAAAGAAGAAAATTGCACTTTTCGAGTCTAAATTTCCATCTAAGTTAGGAATTCCCGCCAGAGAAGGACAGTTGTTGGAGATTTTTTCTACTCAAATGTGTGCGAAGAAGATTTTCTCTCGTTTTCTTGGCGTTCGTGACATAAAATTCAAACGACGACAGGTTATTAATACACATAATTGCGTTTGCTGATTGGCTGGTGTGGGATCTCTTTAACATAACTTTCGCTTCCCGTCCGATTTCCTTTATTTAGTTCGCACCACGCTTCGAATCCCCCAGTAGAAAACATTTGACGTTGGAGGCAAATTGTTACTGTTCTACAGTGGATCATCGAAGTTTCCTCGATATGTGAAGCTTAACGGAATACGTGCGATTTTCATGATCGACCTTCCCAAGATAGATTTAAGCCGTGAAAACGAGATAAACGTTAAGCTGTAAAGTCACGACAGCTTACTTATGCTTCAAGGCGATTGCCAATTTGACATAAAACAGAGTTACTGAGGCTTATACATGAACTGGCGTTGGGCAATTTTGGCTTATTCCTCGAGCTCTCCTTCGCCAACGGAAGACTGACAGAACTCTTTCAATTTCATCGCTGACTGTCGCATGGATTTCTGTCCGAAGGTTTCCGGTAAGATCAAGATGTTCTTATTTAAACATGTATATCCATCGTTAAGATACTAATTGCTCTCGCAACTTATTTTCAAAGACTTTCATCTTGCAGTGGCGTTTTCAATCATGTTCGATTTTTTGCTGCGTGTACGTTAGACGGAAATACGTTGTCCACAGATTTTCTATAACCTTCATATATCAATTTCAGTGTCACGGGTTATTTGGAAATAAACGGTTGACCCTGTCTTTACACATCATTTGATATTTCAAACGTTTTCGATACGTAAGCCTTTTTTTATTAAACCCATAAAAGTGTCCAGTTTGTTCAACATAACTCTAAAACCCACCCACCTATACAACCTCGTTATGTCGTGTCAGCTTAAGGTCTATGAATCATAGGAGGCACGACGCTACCCTCCCTGAGAAATTGTGTTTTTTACAAGTTCGACATAATAATGCGATTTTTGTCTTTTTGTCCCTTTCCTGTGTACAAAATATTCAACTGACAAACTACGGGAACGGTTAAACGGTGTGACAACAAATGTTACCGCTCCTAAAGTTGAATTTTGGCTTCGGGTAGAGTAAAACTCGGTATCGAGTAAACTCGCGTGGTGAGCTTCCCTGCGGCAAAATTTGGAATGTCCCCTGTGTCAGAACGGGATGACTGTTATCCATTTCACAAGTTTCCGCTCGTTAATGATAGTCAAAACGTTTCTCTTTAAGCAAAAACTAACACTCGTCGTGCTAAGCACTTGTCCTGAGCACTCCATTGTCGAGGCGGTATGTTGTCAAAATCCAATATGGCGTCCTCGACAATCGGCCACGAGGCCAGAAATAATCCGAGTTATTTTTCTTAAAACCGTGGGCGTTATTTCTAAGTAGCTTAAAAGGTTTACTTTATTTTTAAGCAAAACGCTCACAGTAACACTAAGGTAGTTTCTATGCTTTATGCAAATTGTGTTATAGAAAGACATTGAGACGATAAATCGATGTTTTACCCGCCCTTTGATTAGACATCGGTCGATATAGGGTATAGTAATGGAAGATACGCTTGTTATGTTCAATTGATTCCATTCTAAGACACACTATGAGCGAATCTCTTTACATTTCTTAACCGTCTGGTTGAAGCAGTTTGTGTTTCTGTATAGTAGAACGCTTCTGAAAGCGCTTTACGTTAAATCATTCCTTCATCTTAGATAACAAACATTGTTGATAACCCAGCTGTGTGATTCGAAAGACAACTTGAGGTTGTCTAGTAAACACGGTAGCTATTGCGTAATAACGAAAACATCGTGGTTTCATTTTTAAAATATCCAGTTTTAAAATAACTGTGAAACTGAAAATTCAATGATTAGTGTTTGTGTAGAAGGAAATTCGTCTCGTCTTTTAATGGTCTATATTGCACTTGTTTCATCTGTGCATGTCCCAAAATTTACAGTTGTAAGTGTTCCCGGAGTTACGAGCCACTGAAAGGCGAGCCAGGCATTCGTTTGGAATTGTCAGGTGGTCTATTCTGGTGCTTTATGCTGGACTTGGCATTGCAACCAATGTGAAGTCAAACTGTGAAGTCTGTTTTACTTTGGCTGGCCATCAATGCAAAGGACAACGTCAGTAAAGTTTTAACCTGTATGTCTTCATTTAAATTTAAGAAGAGAAATTGGTAAATTTTTCGAATTTAAATAATGTATACTAATTTTGTTGAAAATATTTGGCCTTTTTATATTACACCCAAGAACTGAAAATCACGGAGGCGAAATATGCAGAGTTTTTGATGAAATTGCTGCTTTGCTGAAAGTTGTTCCTCGATATTCTGTGTAATAACCGGAGATGTAAGGACAAGCGCGACCAAGTACCACGAACTAATTGCAGGTTGAAGATAAGATATGTCAAGTGTAAATGACTCTGGAAAGGTTCTTTCATTTTGCTTGGTAGAACTAAATCAGCAATTTACAAACGGTGCTTATATTGTACAGCACTGCAAATTTGGGCTATTTTTGATATTCTTTTAGTGGGTATACATGTCTGCCGCAATTCTTATCAACTGTTTGAGTGCAATATTTTTGCCTTATCTGAATACTTGCATAATGGCGTAGCACAATTCACATTTCTAGGCTAATATTTGTTCCCCTCTTTTTTTTAGATTTTTCGCCTTTAAAGGGTCGTTTACTTTATCAGTGGTTCGAATATAACTCTTAAAGAACTCACTGCTTTTTCTATATCTCAACTCGATGTTATTTCAGTTATGTCTTTAAGCTGACTTATAAATACGATTAGTCTTGGAAATACTATATCTTCAGATATTATTTTGTACCTACAAATATTTATTTCCGGTCTAAAAGCCACATATTGTCATTTAGTTGGGAATATTTATGTCAAATTGCCGGGGATACATCGCTACTTTGCTGTTTTCGTTGCTATCCCATGTTTTAATACGACAACTTGCAGCTTATCAGCTGTGGTGAACGTTTGTTTTGAATTAGATATCACATGCATTATGTTTTTCAAGGCGGATCTAGAGATGGTTCAGTTTTGGGGAAATGGCCATATAATAATTATCCATTATTTACAGCTCACGATTTTAATTCTTTTTGTTTTAGTTCAAATTGTACATTTAAATTTGAGATCTATAATATATTTGAAAAAATAGCATGCGGCAATACAAGATGCTTAGCGTGGGGGACAATTTGGGAAAAAAAAAACAAAATCTTTCTGAAATGGGCAAACAGTTTCTCTACTTTGCATAGAGAGATGAAGTCAAAAAGTTGGATAAATGCTGGATAAATTACAAATATTTGCCTGGTTCTTTGAGCTTGCTGTTAAATCTTTTTGCATCGATTCTACGTAGCTTTATATTGAATCACAGTTCTAACGTTAGAGTTCCTTGTTGTGACCATTCAAACGAAAGCTACTGAGCAGTACTTTTCAGTCGGGTTGTCTGTTTATTGGAACTTTTATAAATGGGAACCTTAGACAATTTGTAAGCATTTTCAGGAAGTGGATTTAAAAACAAGGCCTGAAACAACTTAACTAAGACTTTGTTTGGATTGTCTTTAACCTTGGCTCTGTGTCAGATTTGGGGCGACGATTTTAAGCTCAAGAAAGTCGAGTTGCATTGTCACGATACCCTATTTCCATTTTGTTAATAGCGAAAGTAAATTTTAACGGGTCAAAACTCACCAATTCTTATTTACTTCTCACGGATATTCAAATTTAGCATGTAGTTTTTATCAGCAATTAAACAAACCACACAAAGGGCTTTTATTCTATAATGGTGTATCTTAGACAATTGAACGTCAATTAATTTTTCGGGCTGTTGGCTTTTATTCTAATCGCGGCGTGATACACTAGCTTTGTTGCCCCAGCAAGTGAACCGTTAACCTGGTCGAGAAAAATAGAATCCAAAAGCCAAAAAACATGTCTGTATCCTGTTCCGTTATCTTCTCATCATTAAACCGTTTCTTATTAAGTCCTGTTTTCTGTTTTGTAGCTTAGTGGCAGGGAATAAAGAAACCACCGAATAATAGGCACAGTGTAACAGGAGGGTGGGCGTAGAACTAGTTTTATTTTTAGCGAGGCAATATAACGACAGAGGTGCTTTGTCTATTTAAATTAATTATAGAACCACGTCTTTACCTTTTAACATCACGAAAGTAAAACGTTTGTAAAATTTCCGCTTAAAGTGTTATTAGGACTGAATGTTCAATAATGTAATGTTCAATGCTTTCCATTTGTATCGTTACACTTTGGGATACCCTGTAGAGACAAAAGTAAGAGCCATTTTATCGTGCATAATGAAAAGCACCGTAAAAAACGTTGTTTCAGCGTTTTTCATTCAAGAAGACACACTTTAGGTTTCATCCACAGACTGAAACGTGAGAACCATCTTGTAGTCGCAACCGGCATAACAAGCAAGACTGCAGGAGGTACTGATCGATAGCTTTATAAGCATTTCATCCACAGACTCAAAGTTTAAATATTTTGTACATGCAGCATCATAAACAGTTTTATGTACAGTGCCATGTTAAAGCCCGTTTACCCATGCAACTTTTGTCGCAAGTGTAAACTAGCGGCGACTTCCCTGCGATTCAAGATGCGATGTAATTTCCCGCAAATCACTGCCAAGTTGCTTCAACTTTCGAACATGTTCGAAACAGGTTCGATATCGCGGTGACAAATCGCACAGAAATCGCCGCTAGTTTAAACGCGCGATGCAATAATGAAACTTGAACGCGACAAAAATTGCACTGAAAAGTGCGACAAAAGTTGTATCGAAAAATCGCATGTATAAACGGGCCTTATAAAATCCACCATATTCTGGCATTATAAGGAAGTATTCTCTGGCGGCATTTTCTTAAATAGATATTTAGGTGTTGCAAGTAATTAAACATGATAACACAAATGCACTACAGTTTTCGGCATGAGTGAAATTCTTTCCCTTTCCATCTTCTTGCAATCTTCTTTGCAGCGTCACGATTTTGTGATACAATAGCCAGCCGCTGCCGAGAAATAGACCCGGAAATAGATGGCCAATGCCCTTAGATTTCAGATTTTGCTAAACAAACAGTTAAAGCTGGATCTGTCAGAATTAATTGCCGGAGAATATAAAGAATTCCAAGAGACATTTTAACAGCACAGCTAAATAGGAAGACTTAACTTGAATCGTCTGATAAAGCAGACAATCAGTTATTAAAGAAACGAAATCCCCTTTTGAATCCTGTTTTGTTCATTTAAAAACAATATTTTGTTAAAATTAGTTCTTTGTTTTGTTTATTTAGTATAGCGAGTCAAAACGTACGCCAAATCAACGTGTTTCTAACTTTTTACGTTCAGTGGATTAAATCCTTAATCCGCACTAGGAATACTTACCTGTGCTACTGATTGTTAATAAAATTTTTGAATGAAATGAGGGGCTTAAAATTCGATTTTGATCAAAACGTTGCTGGGATATGAGAAAAGCTCTAGTTATTTGTAGAGATACCGATGTTTTTTTTCATACAGCTCGTGGCCGTCTTAGCTTTAACAAAGGAGGCTGCAAATTTGTGGGGTGAGGCGAAGGAGGGGGTGACGGATTCGGTTTCCTTTATTCCTATCATTTTAGGGACAGTTATCCCTCAAAATTTAGCGAAAGTTTTATCGTTAATAATAATTCTCTTAAAAATGAGCCAATAAAACAGTACATGTTGATGTTGTCCTAAAAAAGACGTACAGCCTTTGAGTAAAAGCTAATAAAATTGCCTTCACGGGTAAACGGGCCAGTTGAGATAAAAGATTTGCTGATATGAAATTTGCCAAGTGTCCCCGCACAAAATGGGAGGATCATTTTCAATTTTCGTCTTTAATACTAAATTTATCCCATGTATCTATAGCTAATTAAAGCTAATCTTTGAGATATCCTTTATCTCTAAACCTAAAACGCCTATCAAGTTCTCAAAATGGGAATGTAACCGTTTTCCAATTCCAATTTTGCAAGGCCTAAAGATATGGAATTAAAACGCTCGCGGGAGTATCCGTTTCGGAATTTAATGCTACTACAAATTGGCTTGGGATTACAGCAGCCTGCGAACTTTACCCCTCTAATTCCTCAGATCGATTACCGAAAAACTATTAAAGATAATTCCGAAATTTATTTTGTAAAATGTCGAAAATTAATAATAATAAGTAGCATTACATAAAAGTATTCTCTACAGCTTCAGTTTCAATGGTCACTGTTCAGGTTTTCATCTATTGTAAAAAGACTTTACAGCTTGTTTTGCTTTATTGTGAATATTTAAAAATTACAAATATTGTTGGATTATCTTTCGGCTCGCCCAAGTATGAACAGCGCAACCACAATACACAACAGGGAAATTATGTACGACAAATTGCTAGCCAGCTTAGACGGATTATAGATATCTTAACTGAAATTTGCCGAGGCTTAATCAGTTATTTTTAGGATTTAGGTTTAGTGTTGCTTGCCAGAGATTGTTATAATCTTCATGACTTTATCCTTCTTACAAGGAAGTGCTTCCAGCCAAGGTTTAATACGTCCAAAGTTATACATGTGTAGACGTTGTGCATTACGCCCTATTCATATTAGTTGACGGTGTGGTATGTTACACCAGTCTCATCTGTGGGCAGGTTTCCTATGAGATCGACGAATCCATGATTTCGATTTTAGTTTCCGTTTGCCGGTAAGCAACGTCTTTACCCTTGTGTAAGAACTACCCGTTTTAAATCGTCCGTAACCTAAAAAGAAAAGATGATATGTCTGGGTACATTCGAGAGGCTTAATATGTTAAATTGCATGCTTGTTCAGCTCAACCGCTTTCGTTTGAACGGTCATACTTTAATTTTGGTTTCATACACGAACCCAAAAGTTAAGGTGGTGCTGTCTATTATACTGCACAAGATGGCAGGGACGTTCAACTCAGTAGCTTTCATATGACTTTAGGATTTTATCGATAGACTCAAAAATTAGAGCCACCTTATACAGCACAATGAACAGCACCACAGGAAAGTACTGCTCAGTAGCTTTCATTTGAGTGGTTACACTTTAGGATTTCATCTACAGACTCAAAAGTTAGAACCACCTTGTACAGCATAATAAACAGTACCACAGGAAAGTACTGCTCAATAGCTTTCATTTGAATGGTCACACTTTAGGATTTCATCTACAGACTCAAAAGTTAGAACCACCTTGTACAGCATAATAAACAGTACCACAGGAAAGTACTGCTCAATAGCTTTCATTTGAATGGT
>Ga0126336_10000134_pt1 | contig 21347 bp, 16 predicted proteins | sample SidCmetagenome_FD_92530 | JGI IMG/M metagenome (GOLD analysis project Ga0126336, IMG submission 92530) | Coral microbial communities from El Islote,Puerto Morelos, Mexico - Siderastrea C C metagenome | ecosystem: Host-associated > Invertebrates > Cnidaria > Coral | place: El Islote,Puerto... | reverse complement strand
GTCGACTTTATTGGTTCAAGTACAATGAGATAACAAATGTGCTTCCGTGTTATTTTGTTTCCCTGATCCTGAATTTGTGTTGCATATGAGGTGATATATCAGTACAATTCTCGCAATAATTAGCGGTTCATGTGACGGTAGATAGAGACGTTATTTGGTCATTTATTCGAACTATACCCATTAAGTATATTGTTTTGACCCTCGGTACTTTTCTTGAGGCATGGATAAGTCAGCAGCAATTTGCTAACGGTTTTTCTGCCAGACAGCTACTGTAGCTACCGTATGTTTACCCTGTGGTATATTTTAGCCATTTTAGTATCATATCGGCTCATATCAGGCAATACATCAGTTATCACCACTCCATTATTGAGATAATCAGTGACAGATTAACTGGCGGCATAAGCCAGCATTTGACAACTTCGAACTAAAAAAAGCCATCTATTTTATCGTAACTTTAGGTCTTTAATAACCTGAAACACCTGCTCATGAGCAACATTATCAAAAACTTTAGCAAAGTTCGTGTGAAGTATATTACGCTCAGCGAGTACGTTTATACATGGTGTATTTTCTTAAACCTGTAAGGCATATGTTGCGAGAGATGTGGCCGAGAAAAACGCACATCGCAGAAAGCTCAATTTTATTGAAAATGGAAAACCAATGAATTGACACAAATTAATTTCAAATAAAACATCTATTTTAATAAGCAAGCAAAACCAAGCTAACATAAAATGAATGCACCTGTTAGAACTTCCAGCGGCCTTGTTTATTTTAGGTTTTCGATAAGGTTGCCGCAGACAACATTTCCTCTTCTCCGTCCCGCTTCTCGAAGCTGCGTCAAAATTCACAGGACAATTTGTGATTGTTTTCTCTTAAAACAAGGATTTTACGTTGAATAATATGCTACGTACATAAAAGAAAATGCTTGGAGCGAGGTGGGGATTTAACTGCATCTGGTAATATTCTACTAGCAAAAACTACCTTTGTCGAAATTTCTTTCTGGAGGAGGAGGATTAGACCTCTTTGCAGCGACTTCAGAACGATAGTACAATGTCTACATTACACGTTTGCCACTTGAGAAGAAGACAAGTTTATTTTGTGCTGTAAGTTTTGTCAATAGTTCAGTGCTAGTGTGAGGGAAATTTTTACTAGACAAAAAGCATTCAAAATACATTTCGGGACCAAATCAAGCGTTTGGGCAAAATCCTTGCAGAATTTTGAGAGGTCTTGGTCAGGACACCTATCTTAACATATTTTAAACGCGCATGGGAGAGTTTTCCATTTGCTTAGGAGCAGCTCTCCTTCTTTCGCAGTTGAATCGATCGAGCTCTGCGAAAATTAAAAGTTAAGGGGGTGCTGAGAGTCATATTTTATTGGGCTTTGGTAACTGAAACTGACCATCTATTCAAATTTCAAGAAGAGTGAGAGAAAGAATAATTGTTTTTTGATCATAAAGGACTCAATACAGTTACGAGCCCTCGTTTACAAAGTTAAGATGTTTACTGACTTGCAGATCAAGTTTGTATCTTAGTATTATCATTCCTAGCAAAAGTGCCCAAAGGCAAGAAAGCAAACTGCGTTTTGTGAAAGAATCAAACGTAAAAGAGTGCCACGGGAAAAAAAATATTGCCCTCGTAGGTTTTAAGTGAATGGTCACGCTTTCGGATTTCGTCCACTGAAAAAGTTTCAGCCACCTTGTACAGTATGATAAAACCACTACAGGAGAGACTACTCGGTAGCTTCCAATTGAATGGTCGCATTTTCGGATTTCATCCACAGACACAAACGTTACAACCACCTTTTACAGTGTAATAAAAAGCACTGCCAGAAAGTGCTGATCACAAATTAGGATTTCATCCTCAGAATTAAAACTTTAGAGCTTCATTGTACAGCGAAATATACTAGGTAATACTCTACCAATGAACGCTACTTCGGAATATACGACAAGAACGTATTCTTATTTTGCTCTTATCATTCAATGATGACCTTAGGTCTTTCACCCACAGACTCAAAGGTCGCGGCTTCAACCTGATCTGGCCCTGAAACTTTTCTTTTTACCTCTTCAAACTAAACTGAGACACGAAGCGGCGACTTTTGAGTGAATTTGCACGTAGCTGACCAAGCTACCCCAATCAACTCCTCTCTCGTCGCTTCAAGACTCGTAGTCGCTACTTTACGGCTCAATTTCTTTTGAAAAGAAAGAAACACTTTCGCGACCGGGATACAACAAGCAAAAAACGGGTTATTAACTTTCCTTTGAATGTTCTTATGTTAAGATTTCATCCACCGAATAGAAACAACATCACACGACTTAATTTGATCCTGGGAGGAAATGTCTAAGCGCTCAAGTATCCTGAAGGAGAACATGGACGCCAATAATTCTAACTCATCAACATCTGACGCGTGGAGTGACCTTACTACTCCGAGTATGGAGTGGATTTTTCGTGTGCTCTGTTCAGCGCTTTTTCTTCTCGGTATATTTGGTAACGGTGCTGTTTGCTTTGTCATCGCTGTCAAACAAAGGCTACGAACAACAACAAATCTTCTGGTCTTAAACCTTGCAGCTGCGGACTTCATTTTCGTAGCGCTTTACACTCTAACGCAATTCTCTTCACTCGAGAACAACTACAGCTGGGAGATGGGGAGTGCGGTTTGTAAACTTACCTACACTGTCCTACCAACCTGCCTGTCTTCTGCTGTGGGTTCCTTGTTGTGTATTGCGCTATTTCGCTACAAAGCAGTATCAAACCCCTTTCACATGCGCGTCGGACTTAGTTACAAGACAACAGCGGTTTTGGTAATTGCGATATGGCTGGTATCTTTACTAACAACATTGCCAGTTCTTCTTGTTGCCAAAATCACAGATTACAGGGACAAGATTTTCTGTCATGAGGCGTGGCCAATTGACAAGCCATATAAGGAGATGTACTGGGTTTTTGTTTTCCTCATTCAATACGCTGTTCCACTTGTGGTAATTGTATCTCTGTCCACTGCAACAGTTATAAAAGTAAAGCAAAGCCGCGCACGCGTATTACCAAGTGCGTCCAAGACTGATACTGACTCACGTCCTAACGTTTTGAACGCTAGTATAAGGCAGCGACGGAGGCAAGAGAGTAACATGTCAAAGGTGTTAATATGTTTGGTGATCCTTTATGCAATGTCCATGCTTCCTCAACATGTTGTCTTCTTCTGGCTCACTTATGGTGACTTGTCAAAACAGAAATACACCTTGTATATTTTTACCATCGCTAGTATCTTCCCTATAGTTAATAGCGTGTTGAATCCTCTTATATATGGCAGTTTGCACAAGGAGCTTAAGACTGTCTTTAAAAACTGCCTTAAATGCCCTTGAATGAGGGTCTTCCACAACCCACACTGCTCAAAATTGGAAAGGAAAGCACAGTCCGCATCATACCCGCGCCATACTCACTACATGGATTAAAACCTAAATAGAGAAAGCTAGAGGAAGCAAGAGTTAGAACCATTTTGTACAGAATAACAACAGCACCTCAGGAGAGTACTGCTCAGTAGCTTTTAATTGACCCCCCCCCCTCCCAAGAAAAGTACCGCTCAGTAGTTTTCATTTGAATCTTTGAATTTTCTGATTTCAGCCGCAACGCATGAGAGTAATTGGCTGTAATTTAAAATGATGTGACAGTTTGAACTCCCATCAATTTTTCAAGAAATCTGAGCAGTTTTTTTTATTATTTGAGAGCGCACAAGAGTTGCAAAGAGCTTATGATAGTCTCAGGCCAAGAGACAGCGAGAGTGTCAACTCCCATCGACTCTTATGAAACTTCACACATCAGCACATCACAGTATGTCGTCTAAAGCTTATAAGAGTTGCAGGTGTGTCCGGAAAGCAAGAACTTGAACTCTTGTAGATTCTAATGGCAACTTTAGCAGACTCAAATTATTTCAGAGCCCACGAGAGAAAGCTGTTGCAGGCCAAAGAAGTGGGAGAATTTAAAACTTGTCGACTCTTACTGCGAAAATTTGCCCAGCATTTTTGAGAGCTCACGACAATCGCATGAGGGTTGCAGGTGAAAAGGAAGCGATAGTTTGAAATCCTAAAATGGTCGGACGGCACTAAACTGAAATCCTCGTTTTGCCTCGATTCGTTCATCGCTGAAGACCGTTAACGTACTTGTAGATGATAAGAAACAGAGGAACTTGTATCGATGCTTGTGAACACCACAAGTTTTATATTTAAATTGTCCTTTTGTTTACCTGGTAATTCTCACCATATTTAAATTATTAGTGAATCATTAGTCAGCGGCTGAAGAACGGAGTTTAGACATTTTTCCCAAACAAGTATAGAACCTATATTTCAGTTTGTATTACTATCAAGGCAATGCTTTGGAATAATTGCAAGCACTTTCCTGAGAGAGTGATAACTGTGGTTTTCTATGGTTTATATTTCGTTTAATAAACTGGTATGAATACCGTCGAAGCTCTCGTAAGCGACCACCTGGAGAATTCAGAAAAGTGGCCGCAACCAGAGCTGGTCACTTACGAGAATGGGGTCTGGTAAGCGACCACGTGATGAAACAATAGAGGGTGGTCGAGTTTTCACCGTAAATGTAACATTATTGTAGTAATAATATTAAATAATTTATTAATGCCTATCAAAGAGTAGATTCGCGAATGTCCGGGTCAACGAACCATTAGCGCTTATAGTCGTATACTCTAAATTTGATCAAGAAGTGAATGCTGTTATTTAAGTGTTGACTGAGTCGTCGCTTACGAGAACTTAACAACAAAGGACAAGACCAGTCGTGGTCGCGGTCGCCTACGGGAGCGGTCGCTTACGAGAGCTCTTAATTTCAGAGTTTTAAAGTGACAGTTTAAACGGGATTTTACAATGCTGGTCGTAACTAGAGCTGGTCGCTTACGAGGGTGGTCGCAAGGGGAGCTTCGACCGTATATAGCGCCAGAAAGCTACTAAAATAAGCAATCCCGGTTTCTCAAAAGCTGGTCAGTTTTTAAAAGCAGTTAACTTAAAATTGAGAGAGAATAAGTTAATGTTTTTTAGTGGGAAAATATTAATATTTTTAAATATTATCCTTCAGTACACGAAATCTAAATTGCTCTCAAGAGAATACACTTGCCGCCTTTATTGGCTCAACTAAAATTAGGTTCAACGTATGCAATTCTTGATACTTTGTTTCTCTGATCCCTAATTTACGTGTTGCATATATCATTCCAATCAATGCAGTAATTAGTGGTTCAGGAGATGGTAGACAGAGAAGTAATTTTGTCACCTATGCGAAGTATTCCTGTTTATTCTGTTCTAAAATACTCACTTATTGAAAGGCAAATAAATGCTTACTTTATAACCCGCTGATACGTTAATTGAAATAAAAGCCAAGAATTAATCAACTGCAATTTGCAAAGGTTTTAAATCGTTAGACATATTTATGCATTGGTCTATTTTAGCCATTTTAATAGGGACATCTAATTTTTTAAGTTTAATATATTCGGAGCATATCGCTCTTATAGTACAAGGCTAAATTTTGGTGTGCTCTCATTGGTCGAAATCGATCACGTGACGCGATAGTGTCTCTCCTCAGCGGGCGCCTATCAGCGCATAGTACCCGTTTTGGCAATTTTCACTCAAAATTCAGCGTTGTACAATAAAAACAGTAGAGTTCTTCTGTCTCAGGTCCTATGTGTGATAGGTTCCCTCGGGAATTTTATGTTCAAACTTCATGTAAGCCCTCGAACGTGAACATCAAATTTCCACTGGCAACCTATCACACGTTATAGTATAACGCTAAATTTTGGCGTGCTCCCATTGGTCGAAATCGATCACACGACGCGATAGTGTCTCTCCTCAGCGGGCGCCTATCAGCGAATAGTGCCCGTCTGTGGCAATTTTCGCAAAAAATTTAGCGTTGTACAGTAAAAACAATAGAGTTCTTCTGTCTCAGGCCCTATATGTGATAGGTTCCCTCAGAAATTTGATGTTCAAACTTCATATAAACCCTCGAACTAAAATATTTGTTGTGAACATCAAATTTCCTCGGGCAATCTATGACACGATAGGGCCTTTGACAGAAGAACTCTATTGTTTCAATTTATCATTCCTCCTTTATTGAAATAAGCAGTGACAAATAAACTTGCGGCCGGAGGGAGATTTTGTGAACTTCGAACTTAAAGAGCCAACCATTTTATCGTAACTTTAGGTCTTTGGTAACCTTAAGCACCTGGTTCAAAATATTTAGAGCTCGTAAATAAGATTATCAGGGAGTTTGAAAAGTTCGCGACAACTATATTACTCTCGGCGAGCATCTTTATACATGAAATATTCTCTTACATCCATAAGACATTAATTTGTGATTACAAGCTGTTGCTATTGCGAGAGATGTGCTTCCAGACTCACAAGATAAAGCAAAAAAAACGAATCCTGTATGGGTGCAGGTATGCTATAAGTAGTACTGTCGGCTCGTTGGGGGAATCTGGCCTCGTTTGGAGGCGAGAATTCTGATTGGTCGAGAAGAGTCACGTGACTTCAAATCCTGGCGTCTGATTGGTGGATGGAAAAGGGGTGCACAAAGCAGGCTGGGTATCGTGTGATAATCGGTGACGTCATTGAAATCACCGGGTCAAAGGTCACTAGAAGGGAATTTTCAGGTAAGTGACATCATCCAACATGGCGGACGGAGGTCACGTGGTTTTGTTTGGGAAACCGTGGACCAGGAGGAAAAAAGGATCGCGGGCTCAGATCAGACAAGAGACGACATTTTGAAAAAAATATGACATGGTTTTTTAATCCAGACTTTTTCCTTTTGTTTTACAAGCGGGAACGTGAGCGCCTGGACCCAAGGGGTCAGCGGCGCGTCCCATTTTTTTAAGAGTCCAAAGTCCAAACCAGGAACCTTAAGAGTCCAAAGTCCAAACCAGGAACCGCGTGGGGCTTGGATCCAAGTGAAGAAGAAGAGGTCCTGAAGGGTCCGTGAAGGATCCAAGGAACCGTGTGAATGAAGGAACCGTCCCGGCGCCAGTTGAAGAACAGGGAGGATGGAGTACGTGGAGAACGTGTTTGAACCTGGTACAGAGACACATGCTTCCAATGCAGTGTTTTCCGTGAAGAGGGTCCAGAGGACAAAAGAGGAGGATGGAAGGTCCGAGGTCTCAGACTCAGAACAAGAAGAACAAGAAGGCAGAGGGTGAACATTAGTGTCCCATTGTGTGCGTGTGGTTCCAGAGGTGGCAGAACCATCATGCCCTGACGCGGTGGAAGAGGATGAACCAAGAAGGCGACGAACGGGGAACTTTGTGGACCACCCGAACATTATCCAAGGGTGTCAGAACGAGGAAGGTGAATGAAGAAGAGGTGTTTTGTATCGGTGATGAGGCTCTGAGAACAGCGACAGTGACAGGGACAGGTGGATGCAAATGAGACTGGAAGCTCCGAGACTGTTAGACTCAGAACAAGAAGGGATGGAGTGGTCCATAGTGTCCGATGCTGGTCCTTTACACATTTTATTTCCATTTCAATGTTTTGTTCCATTTGGACGGGATGCTGTTGTTGTTGTTGTTCCATTTCATTTTTATGAGTTCCTTTGTTGTGTTCCATTTCATTTTTTATGAGTTCCTTTGATGTGTTCCATTTCATTTTTATGAGTTCCTTTCCATACGATTCCAAGGGTGTCAGAACAGCCCATGATCCATCATCCCCCAGATGGTGGAATTCCATTGCCGTGATCAGCCAGAACCACCTTTAACCTGTCACGAAGGGGTCCAAGCGGATCCAGATGGCCAGAGAGAAAGTGTCAGAACAAGAAGAACAAGAAAAGCAGTGTGTGGTCAACAGTGTCCCATTTTAATAAACGACCCCTCTGAGGACAGTAACAGTGACAGATGGGTTCAGAGGAGTGGTCACCAGGGTCCCATTTCTGCGAATACCATCCCCATATAGCATAAGATCTTCAAGACGGCTTTGCGACGCATGCTATGGTACCAAGTGGGTCCAGAGGACCAAAGAGGAGGAAGGAAGGTCAGAGGTGATTTGCGTGAGGTCCCTCGAGGAAGAAGAAGAATTCTGTCACCAGTGTCCATCCCATGGCGTCATAATTCAATCCATGGGCTCCAGATGGCGAAAGAGGTGTCAAAACCAGAAGAACAAGAAGGTAGTGAGTGGTCACCCAGTGTTCCATTCTGCGAAGACCATCCATACGAGCTCTTCAAGACGGGTGCAAATGAACAAGCCTCCAAGGCACCAAAACATCATTTCTCATCGGTATCCGTAAGGGTAGGTTTGAAACGTACTGGGATCGATGACTCTCTTGTCGTACACCAATTGGGAACGTTTGTAGTCAGAATAGGTATAGAGATCGTACGTTTTGGCGTCACGCACGATCTGGTAGGTTTTGACGACTTGCGTTTGGCGCGGTTCCTTTTGAGGGTGTTGGATTTCGTCGAGGACGTTCTGACTTATGACGTCATAATTCAATTGAGTTTTGCCTTCGCTGTTGAGTCGGATACCAGGCACTTTGCATTCGACGTGCCCGTTCTTGGTTTTGTACCCATAATTCTTGGGACCGCCCGACACAAATTCTTCAAAGTAATCGTCGTGGTCCAATTCACTCGTAAACTCGCCGAGGTAATCGCCCAAGACAGGGTTGGGTTGACCCTCCTCTTCCAGGTAAACGACCGAGTCCGTGTCATAGTACAACACTCGTTCCTCTAACAGTTGAAGGGCTTCGTAGAGACGGAGACGGGCCCAACACGTGGTGAAACAGGCTAGAAAAATGTTCAGGTTGGGTGACACGGGGATGTCTTCGTCTTCATATTGATAGTGGACTTCTACCATGCAGTCGTTGATGACGGACACATGACGCACGTCCAAGCTGTCGGTATCCAGGAAACGGTGAAAGGTATGGAGGTCGTCAAATTCTTGGACTTGGGTCTTGTTGAGACGTTGTCCGAACTTGCCCCACATGGAATTCAGCATCGTTTTGGCCAGGGTGCGCAGACCCGGGTTGTATTCGATCTTATCGTACTCCAACTGGATGCCCTCGTGCTCGTAGTACTCGCGGATGTACTACTGGCGTTTGGTTTTGTCGTCCCCCACCCATGACGGCCACCCGCTGGCTTCTTGCTTGATTTTCAACCAGGTGTTGACGTAGTCTTGGAAGAGCCCTTCACAGGTCTGGTCAAAGTGCCATACTTCGTAGATGTACTGGATGTTGTACCCCATTGCAAAAGCTTTGTGCGATTCGGGGGTGCACCACGTGCCGGTCAGGGCGCGTTGCTCGTTGGAGTGGGTGCACCGGTCAGATCTCTCCAAAGGAGGTTTTACCATTTCTTCTTTGACACAAGTAGCACAAAGAGGAAAGACGAGTTTACCAGCACGGGATGGTACAAGTCACGCGGGGGGAGGACTCGACATTGGATGACGCCAAAGTAGATGCTGATGTCGGTGTGGCCCGGTTGGGAGATGAGGTGAGGATGTCCCTTGGGGTACACACAGGTTTTGTTCACCCAAGGGTACAAGGAGGTGTAGTCGATGTAATGGATCTTTTGGCCCGGGTCACGCGATGGTACAGTTTGACAGCGTTCGTGCGACCCCCGCAGAAGGCGTCACGTGGGTTGAGAGGCTCTTCGAATTCAAGGCAATCCACGTACGTTTGGATGTCGGGAGAAGTTTGCTTGAGGCGGGTCCATTCGCATTCCCACATTTCATGGACGTTGTACCCTAGCGCTTGAAGCAGTCTGATTTTTTGTTGGGTTTTCTCATACACATCATGCATGGTCCGATCACAGAGACGCACATGTTTTTCGTGACGGGTGGGATAACAGTGGGGACACCCATGCCAGAAACATCCGTGGAATTCGTAGACGGTGTTGGTGTCTTGGCAGTAGCCATCCACGAAGAAGCCTGCGGCGGGGATGCGATACTCGCCGGCATTGTCCGCGTGTTGAATGTAATGGTGTTGACTGGGACGTGGACGGTCTGGGTAGTCCCTGGCCATGAGGCTGTGGTGAGCTTCCAGACCTTCAGGGCTGAGTCGCTCCAGGACGGACAGGATCTCTTGGCGCCGTTGCTGATCGCACCAGGTTAACCATTCGAGGGCCACCCGCGATTGGTTGACGCGGTTCCGCCATCCGTTGACGGGTTCACTGGCAACACTGTCTGGAATCATACGCTTCATGCGCAGATCCTGGTTACAGGCCGAGGCGATGGTCATATGTTCAAAGGGATTGAAACCCGCTTGGGCTTCAAACAAACGTTTGAACGTCAGGCATCCTTCTTTCAAGAGGCGAACGTCTGATTCGCAGTACGCTACCAATCCTTTTTGGAAATCAAACACCACGTTTTTGTCGCAATGCTCTTTATGCCACGTTTCCAATTCTTGCTTTGCTTCGGGGGACATGGTTTCGGGCATGTAGTAGTCGAGGGCCGGGACGGGTCCCACGTACGTTTGGTGGTCGGGGATGTTGAATTGATGACGGAAGTACCCCTTTTTGAGTTCAGTCAGCCCAAACGTTTTGGGAAAGGCTGAGAGGGGCATCTGGAAGAAGCTGAGTGAATCGTTGAAACGAAGGCGGTCGTGTTTGACTTCTAAGAGTTTGCAGCCGTTACGGAGCTGTTCAACGATGCGGTTGTCGCTGTGGTATTGGTGGACGACAAAGTACCCGTCGTACCCCTGGAAATTATGGGCCAGGACGTTGACTTGACGCGTGTCGTTCTGCGTGAGGGTATCCAACCATTCGAGAAAATCTCGGATACAGTGGTCTCCTGGGAAACGAACGGGTCGATCGTCGTCTTCGGTTTCGGCCACGACGAGATTGGGCACGTGTTGTTCATAGGGCTGCATGGCCTCAATGTCAAAAAACACGTGGAGGGGAGGACTCTCCTCCTCGTCGTCGTCCACGTCTTCCTCCTCCATCTCATTGGCTTGTAAGGTTTGAAGACCCGCGGCGGCACCCCGTTTGGCGCGAGGACCTCCTTGACGTCCACGTTTGCGTTTCTTTTTCTGCTCTCAGAGTTCTTGAGGGATGAGAGCTCTCTGAGTGAAACAACAGTTGGTTTGAGCATCCACGTACTCGTGGCAGGAAGGACACTCCAGGTACCCGCACTGATGACGTTGAATACCTAGGAACCCCACTTCCAGTTTGAGACAGGTAGGACATCGACGTCGACGAAAGCAAACGGTGTACTGAGGGCAGGGCGCGGGTTTGCCCGTGTGGTCTTTGGTGCAATGGGTCTCGTAACAAGTATCTCCAAAAAAGTCACGATGACAGTTCTGGCAACGTCGGGTGGCTTTGAGACCCCGTGGGTAAGCATGAAGGAAATCGGGGCACTCCTTTTGACAACAGGTACGGCATTGGACTTTTTTGTTGTTGATGGAACATCGATGACGTCCTGCATCGTTATAGGGTCTCCAACAGTGGGCACACACGTAACTGGACCCGAAAGACCCCGGCAAACGGGTGATTATGTCGTAAAGGCCTTTCTCGTGGAGAGAAAGAGGCAAGGGTTTTAATTGTTCCACTTCACGAGGAGGCCCTTTGCCTTTGCCCAAAGAACTTTCCGCTAAATATTTTTCCCAGGTCTTGCGACGTTCTCGAACGGCTTCTAAACGCGACCGGATATCGCCTCGACTGGTGGAAGGTGTTCCTTTCTTGATGGGAATTTGGCTGGTGGAGGCCGCTTTGCCTTTCTTCGCGGAAGGCGTGATGTGGGATTTGGGGGTGGACGGACTGCCTTTTATCATGCGCTTCAACCATTGTTCCACGGGCCCCGTCACCAAATCCCCTTCGTCTTCCTCGCCTTCCTCTCCTGGGGATCCACCCGGAGCACCGACACCGACCCCTCCGGGAAATTGACGGATGCGTTTGGTTAACTTGGTTAATTCATGACTCAACGGTTTGGTTTGGGCATTGGCCATGGCTGGAGGGAGTTGGGGGTCGGCTAACAAGACATTTTTTTGGCGGCTAACGTGGCCGCTTAATTTGTTCAACAAGGCATTTTCCGTTAACTCTCCTTTGTAATATTGACTGAGTTGATCCAAGTCCTTTTGTGGAATCATGTACACCTCTTCCATGGTGGTGGGTGGTTACAGTCGGGGCAAAGTTCGCCGTCTTCCTGGTGACGACAGCTCTCACAAAGATAGGACTTCAAGATATGCATATACTCCCGATACAACAGGTGATATTTATGTTTCCAATAATGACAGTCCTCTTTCCACTTCTCTGTTTCCCGATTGGCATCTTGTAAAAGACTCACCCACGTGGGAAGCGTTAGCGGGTCGGTCGAGCACATTGACATAACACGTTGTGGAGACCTTGAAACAACCCTCGACCTTTTTGCTGGACCAACCACTGACGACGTTTTTTCACCGAATGTTGACGACGACCCACGTCGCGTAGCACCTTTTTATAGGGTCGAAGCCGCGCCATGATGGGAGGTGTGACGGGAATGTTGTTTTTTAACAGGTTCAAGACCAGTTCACTCACAGTATTGATTTGATCGGCATTGGTATGTTGTAAAAGGTCTTGACGTTTGAATCGATTGGCTTCTTGTAACACCGACCGTAAAAAGGGCAATTGACCTTCGAAGACGTTTCATCTTACCGACGACGACGATAACGTTGTTTGGATTTTTGGATTGTGCTTTTTATACGTTTGTCCGTTTCTAGAGCCACGGCTTTCCCCAATCCCACCATGGCTGGGACCAGCAGGTTCAAAAAACCTCCTTGTTGACGACCACGTCGGGGTCGTCGTCGTCGTCGTTTCCTTCGTACTCTCATCGGTTCATCAACAAACGCTGAAGGGCTTTGTTTTGTTTGATGAGATCACGCGACTCTTTATAGCCTTGACGGGTATGGCGTTTCAAATCTTGCCACCACCCACTTCCTTTTTGGGTTCGTCGTCGTCGTCGTCGTTTCGTTCTTTTTCTTCTTCTGACGGCCATGGTTCGGCATCTAGGAACGTGGGGCTGGGAGGGGTCTCCTTTTTATCCTTTTGCGTCCAATACCCTTTCGACATCAAGGGAAGATGACATCCGTCCACGTAACATTGCGCCTCCACGGGTTGGTACACAAAGTGACGGTAGTAATCTTGCACGCACCTTTTGGGTAACGGAGGGGTGAAATCCACGATGGTATCATCCAACGTTTGCATCTTGATCAAAAACCCGTCCAGTCCCTCCAAGGGAAGACCCCGCACAGGGGTTTTCAATTTGGTCAAGGCTTTGGCATAGCCATTGAACAAAGCATTGCAAAACTTGAAATGATTCAACATTTTTCGATAACACCACCATTGTTTGTGGTAAAAGGCATACAACGAATCCATGCGTTGTAACAGTTCCAGTTTGAATTTGACCCCATGACGTCTGGACACTGGTCCATTCAATAAAGACACGACGGTTTTTTCTTGAGTCATCTCTTCACGACGAAAAACGGGACGAAGTGCTTTCCACGGTGGGTCGACGGGGCACAATTTTTCAGCGGCCACCAAGTTTCCATTGTCGCTCTTTTTCAGTCTCAATTCCATGGTAAAGTAACTGCGCCCCAAATCCACATAATCGGCCAACGCTGGAATAATGAATTCGATGGGATTGATGCCTGTGGCGGTGGGTTGAATGGTGACCATGCGATAGGCATTGATGCTAATGTCGGTCGGAGGCACCTTGAAAACGTGCAAAGCCGGGTTGATGGCTCCTTCGGAACGCGGGTGAGCTGGAGCAGCCCCTTCGGAACGGGTAGGGACGGCCACAGGCCCCGCCACGCGTGACATCACATTCGGCATTTTAACGTCGTCTTCTTCGTCGTCGAGTGGTCGAACCACCCCGTCGTGAGGGGTTTTTATACCGTCGTCGTTGTGCCAACCGTTGCACCAAATCAAACCCGGGCATTCTCATGACCTCTGAACTCAACCATCCTCCACGTTGTCGTCGTCTCATGAGTTTCCAAAAAGGAAACAGACCCCCACGTTGAGGTAAACCCCGATCACTACGAATACGTCGAGGACGTGAATGCACTGGATCCATTTTTTAGACACCAAAAATATCCCGAGCTCGTTTGACTTTCTTGGGAAACAACGCACTGGCCACACGCACGGCTTTTTTCACGTCCTTATTGCCTAAGGCTTTCTAGGCTTGTTTGGTGATTTCCTTTTTGATGACGACTTCGTCTTTTCGTTTGACACCTCGTGTCAAGCCTGCTTTCAATCCACGCAAGGTATTACTAGGCAGTTTCAAGGGATTTCGGGTCCTTTTAAGGCCTTGGAAACCCCCACGCACGGTATCCATCAGCAGACCGTTCCCATGTTGATCATACCACTCATCCGTACGAAATCGCGTCAAACTCCCCCATCGCATGTTGCTCTTCACCAAGGACCACTTTTTTTTCTGTGCTTCACGTGACTCGTCTCTTTTTATACCGTGGCCCCCTTTCATTTTCCTTTTTTCCGAGTGAGCGCTTCCGCCGCTTTTTTGCCTCCGTAACCAGGGGCTCCACCCACCGCTCCCAACGCAGCGGCCTTCTCCACGGCCATCAAGGCTGGAACGAGGGCGGCTAAAGGCAATAGACCGCCTCTTTGACGTCTCTTTCTTCGTCTTGGTACCCCTCTCTTTCGACGAGCTCTTGTCTTCGGCATGTTGTTTTTTCACTGACAGTCCCTTTTCTTCTTATGTCTTTTTGAAGTGCAATGTGACAAGGGTGTTGCCTTTTCCAAACTTGACCAAGGCATCCTCGGTCCCAAACGATTCGGCGACTTGCATTTGAATGATTTCGGCGAAGAGCCATGTATTGAATGTGCAACGGTTCAAAGTAGATGGTGCCTCGTCCTTCCCGCTGGTAGTGAATTTCTCGCAACCAATCGATCACGCGATTGCCCACAATCGTGCTGCCTGCCACGTCCGAGTACACGTGCAACGATCGCGAGGGGTCTCCCACCACCGAGCGAAACGCCACATTCAAGTTGGTGAAACGCCAACTACAACTCCTACTCAATTGTAAATGATCCGGTAAAAAAGAACGAACTGTCCAAAAAACTGGGTTGCTCTGATCGTCGTTCAAATCGTTCCAATCACTGTCAATCGGTGTTTTCATGTTAGGTATTTGATCACCCATGAATTCTTGCTGTAAGTTAGGACCCAAAATCAAGCCACTGGCGATTTTACGTAACCATCCCATCTTGAGAGCCAACTTGGTGTAGATGGCCAGGTAAGGTGTGTCGTTTTTGCAATGGCAGACATTCGTGTTGTCAATGAGCAGATCGTCGCCTTCCCAACGAAACTTGACGTAGGTGTGTTTGCCCTGATCATTGGTAAAACGTTCTCCTTGAACGGCCGTTTCCTTGCGTTGTTGTTCCAAATGGGTAATGGCGGCTTTTATGAAACTCACACCATCCACCACCCAATCCAAATGTTGGATGTCGTTGATGAGGGTTTGAGCCGTGCCTATTCGCGTTTGCATGTCCCCATTGGTTGCACCCGGTTTGGGGATGGTTTGGTCCCAGGACGTCGACATAATGTACCCATCTTTTTGCACCAACTCGTACAAATTCACGTGAGCATCCGGTAAGGAAATGGCACTCAAGCCTACTTGACATTGACCCCCAGGTAAACGTAACGGTTGGGGTAAACGAATCTTGAACGCATTGGCTTGGTTGTTGGGAAATTCTTTTCGGTTGGCATGACTGGGTAACGTCACGTAGAACGACATCCTGTCTTCCTCTTCTCGGGTTCTTGTCACACCACCTCCCTGTTAAAGTGGAGGGTCAGGATGGTATGCCCTTCGCCAAATTGCACCAGATCCCCATTGATTTCGGCCATCTGGGTTTCCACGATTTCCACCACTTCATTATGTACCGGTAGATATTGAATGTGTCGAGGTTCAAAGTGGGTGGTTTCTTTCGGATGATACTTGATTTCTCTTAAGAGATCCGTGATGCGATTGCCTACCAAGCTACTGGTTCCTACATCGCAATACACGTGCAAGGGACGCGTCGGGGCAAATTCCGCCGAAGGACGAAACGTCTCGTTCAAATTCACAAAACGCCAATTGCACGTCACACTCAACACCAAATACGTCCCATCCACTTTCCAAAAGGTGGGTTTGTTGTCGGCCCCCGGGACATCCGTCGGGGTGGGAATCGTGTCGGAATGAAATTCTTGCAACAAATTCGGTCCCAATCGAAATTGACCGGTGGAGACTTCTTCGATCCATCCCATCTCCAGGGCCAAGGTTTTTCCCCATAACACGCGCGCCACTTGTCTTTGGGAATCCACATTGACGGTATTCAACAACAAATCCCCTCGAGAGGTCCATTCAAAGGTCGGGTACAACTTGAGTCCGTCGTTCTCCACCCATTTGTTTTTGGGTTGGGTTCGTTTGGCGCGTTCTTGCTCGTAGCGATACACCAATTGGTGAAAAAATTGCGATCCCGTCGACGAGGACCAACTGTCTTTTATGTCTTGACCGAATAGCTTAAGTTCGCGACGTTGATGCCACCACAGATCATCGCCTTGATCGTCTTTGGCATACTCTCGTTCGTGCCATCGCACGTACAGCAAAGGCTCTTGGTCGCCGACAACATGTTCCCCTACCACCGGAATGGTGGGTAAGGACACACTGACTATGCCCACGTGCCAACCTCGTCTCACAAATCGAATGGGTTTGGGCAAACGGTTTCTGAAATGATGGGCCCGGTTCTGAGGAAACTCGCGGGTACTGGCATGACTCATCAACGTCACGTAAAACGAGGAGCTGGGCACCAACGTCATGCTTTTTTCTTCGTCTTGGGTTGTCGGAGGGAAGTCACGTCTTGACTGGCAATCCAACTGTTGTACTTGTCAGGCCACCCTTTCCACTTGACCAACCAACGATCTTTTTGACGCTTAAGTACCTTTTCGATGCGAAACAAGGCTTGGTCAGACACGTGCACTTTTTGTAAATCCGCCTCGTAAAACGTGCCTTCGACGGGCGTGTCATCCCATTCGCGAATCTTATAGGTAGGTACAGGACCCGGCGTGACGCGATGCACCACAAACACTTCTTCGGTCCAACCGGGTAAATACCCTTTTTCAAAGGTACGATGAATCTTGTTGAGACGCACACGATCCCCTACTTGGAATTTGGGTTTAGGGCGTTTTCCTTTCAAACGTTTGTCGTACATACGTTTCCACAAGGCTTCTTCGTTCTCCCACGTCACGTCCTGGGGGGCCATGCCAATACTCCGATGACGCGTGGCATTGTAGCCTTGGACCAAGTCGGGTAACACGTCGCCAAACCGTAAGGTGTTGGCGGCTGTAAAATAGCGGTACAATCGTTCTTTCAAGGTCCGGTTAAATCGTTCCACCACACTCGCTTTGGCATCCCCCTCGGTGGAAAAATGTTGGATCCCCTGATCCTTGAGCCAACGTTGAAACGTCTGGTTGTAAAATTCCGTCCCTCGATCCGTTTGCAACCGGTTGGGTTGACGTCCTTGTTTCTTCAAAATCTTGTGAAAGGTTTGGACCAAAGCCACCCCGGTTTTGGCTTTCAACGGTTGCACCCAGGCGTACTTGGACAGAACATCCAACACCGTCAGCAAATACCGAATGCCTCGATTATACTTGGCCAGGGGTTGTACTTCCACCAAATCCGCCACCCATTGATCATCTAATCCCCCCACGATCACGGGCAAGGTGGGAAAACGACGACGTCGAGGTTTATGCAACGTATGGGCCAAATCCCGTTGCAAGACGCGTTGTGCTTTTTTCAAAGGAATCTGATGCGCCCGAGCAAACCGTTGCACGCCCCCTAAACTGCCTGGGGCTCTAGGATCGTTGTAACGGGCCAACCACTGTTGTGAGACATCTAGCTTTTTTCGTTTTGTCTTTCGAGGTGCCATACCTTCTGACACTCATCCCACAAGGTTTGTATGGTACGGACCGTAGTGGGGTGCGCCTTTTGAATGGTTCGATACCACCGCCAAGCACTCGGGTGGGGTTTCAACCACAAGACAAACACCACCCATCGATACAGGTTGAGGTCCACATGGGTTTTTTCAAACACTTTGAGAGGATGCGTGTCCTCGGGACGAATTTGGGTCGGAATGGGCACTTTCTCTCCTTCTTGGTGGTCATACAACACTTGGCAAAGGGTTTGATGACATTGCCATTGAACCAGAGACAATAAACAATCCCACCCATACCGCATCAACAAAGACTCCATGTTTCAAACTGACTTTGTTTTCTAATCCTTACTCCTTTTATAGATTTTACAAGTCATGCTCTTTTCTTAACACTTTAAAATAGACCTTTTGGTCTGTTCTCTACACTGTCACTGTACTTGGGTGGAGGTGGAGCCAGTGCCACCAACACCTCTTGACGGTTCTTGAGGTCTTGAATTTCTCGCAACAACTGTTTCTCATAGTCTGTCAGGGGACGTTCTCGTTCCACTTCCTCTGGACGTCTCACTCTGGGTGGAGGACCTGGGATGTCATACCCACGCTTAGGATAACCCTGGGCGTCACGGCTAGGTAAAGGAGGTTCTGCTTGCTGGTCTGCTTTTTTGGGGGGATGGTCATGAAACCAGGTCCAGTACTTGGGACCCAAAGGTTGGTCGGCCCACCGAAAGAAGTGGCACTTTTTCTTGGAACAGGTCACAAACAACCGATCGAGGTTGGTTGGGGAATGGCTCTGTTGAAGCGTGGCCGGTTCACGGCAAAAGCACTGCAAACAGCTCCACATGTCACACACTTCTGGATGAGGTTGACAATACACCGCCTTCACATAGTCAAGGGCTTGGTCTTGACCACAAAACAGAAAACAAGGTTGCATGGGACATTTGACATAGTTCCATCCCTTTTGAGATTGCCGCGCCTCCAAACGCACCTCGTGGCAAGGGCACACCATGTAGTCCACGGAACTGGGTGGGGGACGAGGTCTGGTCTCGGGTGGAGGAGGCAATGGGTCTTGGGCTTCAGCAAATGCTTCCGCATTGTCATACACGTTCGTCACGGTGAATTGAGGAGGAGGAGGGGTTTGGGTGGTTTGGTCGACCATGTCATTCAATTCCTTCATCATTTCTTCCACGGCGGCTCTGGTTTCTTCCACGACCTCTCGTACCACAGGATCATAGTCCTCGGGCGTCACCAAGGTTTCATTCTCCTTCTCCTTCTTCTTCTTCCCGGCAGGGTGAGAGCTTTTGGTCGATTTTCTCTTCCGACTAGGATTTGGATAACGAGCTGGAGAGACATCGCCATATTCCAAATCGGTGGACATCCTGGTAAGGTGAGTTGTTTCACCCCACCGTGCATGGCTTTTTATACCCTTGAACCCTTCATGTGGGGTCTCACGTGATGACCCACGTCAGCTTCTTCTTGAATGGTCAGATTTCATGACCTTATAAGGTCATCTCGTTTCCCATTGGTCAGCTTTCCCTATTTAAGAAGGTCCCTCTTTCCCTTGGGCTCCATTCGGAGCTGATGGACTACTACAAAGATCTCAAGCGCGAAGACTTTGCTTCGGACGACGAGTATCTGGCCGAACGTGTCAAACGAGGTCTCGCTGCTGGATTCACTTTCCAACAGTGCCGACATCATCACCTCATTGATTTGGCTTTGGCATTAGGGTTGAGTCAAGCCGAGATTCTTGCCATTGTGGGACCCGACACGGTTACATTTTTCCCAACGAAAGCCAGTCCTCGCCATGATCGGAGAACAAGATCTAGAAGCCATGCAACTCAACATTGGATTTGGACATGTGGTGTACACCGGGGGAGCCAAAGGCACCGACGAATTGGTCGAACAAATGGCCAAACATTTTGGCATGCAAGTGGAAGTCCTCGTTCCCCCTAATCATCCCGGAGCCCAATTTGTCACGCCTTCCACGGTGGAAGTGTTGATGCTCGACAACCCTCATCTTCACCAGGTGGCTCATAAACTGGGGAAACGGATGCCTAGCCATTTTTACACGCTTCAATTGTTGCAACGCAATTACCATCTATGGTTTTGGAACTTTGGAAAAGGATGGCAAACGCGTGAAAGGGGGGACGGGCTGGACCGTCCAATTGGCGTTCGATCAAGGCAAACAAGTCTACCTTTATGATATTCCCAGTCAAACGTGGTACCGGTCGGACCATTACTACCAGGTCAACGACGAGTCGCCCACTCTGGTCACGGGCAGTCAATTTATACCTTGGGGTCCCAAAGGGCCGACCCTTCATCAAAGCAGTGCGGTGGTGGGTTCCCAAGATTTGGACAATAAAACCCGCGAGGAAATTCAAGCCTTATTCAATCGCACATTCTGTCTACCCGAGAACCTGGAACAATTACGCGTGGAACTAGAAGACTTTCATTCGTAAATAACTTTTTTAATTTTTAATTTTTTCAATTGTAAATAATTTTTTAGTTTTTACTTTTTTAATGTTTAATTTTTTTAATTGTAAATAACTTTTTTTTCATTTTCTCATTTTTAATTTTTTAATTTTCAATGTTGTAAATAGAGCGCCCATGCAGCGTGGCAAGAGATGGACACGGACACGGACACGGAATTGATTGTAAAATAAACCACTTGTTTTAATTAAAAAATTAAAAAAGCTAACATCACTGGTTTTGCACGATGGTATTTTCTCTGTCTCTTGACTCACACAAGCCTTGTCTCACAATGTATTTCGAATATAAACACCCGTCGCACTCCTTCAGCTCCCGCTCAATCTCCCCGTAATGATTAATGTTCTGCCAATGATGGCCCGCATGAATGTTGGGGAGATGGGCGGCCATTGAGTTCACTAAAATGCTCCATACTGATGGGCCATTGCGTCTCATCTAACGTCTACACGCGATTCTGGTAGATCCAGGGGATGACGCGACGGACGAGGGCCTTGTTAAGCGTTTTGGTGGACGCCTCGCGTTGACGACGGCGACGGTGGGCATTTTCCACATACACCATGGCCAGTAAAAACATTTGGGGGAAGGCGCCACACGGACTCGATTTAAGAGACGCCATGTCTCCTGCCTCCTCTCATGCATCCTCAGCGCCACTCTTTCTACACGCGTTCTCTCCGCTGGCACTCTTCTCCCTACCGCTTCCTCACCATTCACATTAACATAACTGCTCAGGGAACCCAAGGATCGTCTGGTTCTTGACATTTTTTTCTCACCGATCAAGAAAAGTCACCAAGGACCGAACTCAAAGCTAGGAGTGACGCCCCGGGGCCTCTCCAGGGTTTTACACCCAGACAATTCGCCAAGCATGATGGGAAACATAGGGAGGGGAGGGGGGTCCCCCACCCCTTCCCACCCCTCCCAGGGGCACCCCGTGCCCTGTTTTGTCATTGGTTCATTCAATCACCCCACGTGACCTTTTTGTCTCTATAAAAAACCTCCTTCCCTCCCCCGTTTCCCAT
>Ga0126336_10000133_pt1 | contig 21373 bp, 12 predicted proteins | sample SidCmetagenome_FD_92530 | JGI IMG/M metagenome (GOLD analysis project Ga0126336, IMG submission 92530) | Coral microbial communities from El Islote,Puerto Morelos, Mexico - Siderastrea C C metagenome | ecosystem: Host-associated > Invertebrates > Cnidaria > Coral | place: El Islote,Puerto... | reverse complement strand
CTATTGCTGAAGCCAAACAGTAAAACAGTGCTTAATTTTAAATGTTTGACGCTTTATGAACCTGAAAACGTAACATGTTGTTAAGATGACGAAAAACGCAAATGTCCGCCATCTTGAAGTGGGCGTCAAAGAAAATTGATCCGTACCGGTTACATGTTTTCCCCCGCTTCGCACTGAAAAGTTTATTCCTGTGCTCAGCACTAGTTACAAGTTCTTCCGTTGCATGTTTTGGTTTCGGAAAATCTGGAAGACTGTTAGATCATTTTTTTTTAATAAGAAAACCACTCCAATGAGAATGGAATTACCACCACTTTCACTGCTACGCGACCTTCGAAATCAAAATGCACTGGAAATAGACTTCCGTCAATCAAACACCACCGGTACCTTATATTTCCAGTGCATTTTGATTCCGAAGGTCGCTTAGCAGTGAAAATGCATGGTGGTAAGGATAGCTAGAAATTACCAAGACCTAAATGAAACAATTGACTTACAGCAAGCGAGTCCTCACATTCACCGGACATCTGAGCCAGTCTTTCTGCTCGCTCTATCTCCATGAATGGAATCAGATGTCCAACAGCTTTCTTCATGACACGAGCGGATTTAATCACCTGTTAATAACACGGGAACATAATTATCAGAATGGTATTCCTAATTTACCCTTTATTCCTGTGTAATACCATTTGATGGTATTAATCCATTATTCATAGCGGGGAGAGGCACAAAGAAAAAGCAAAGAAAGGTTCTATCATCCCTCTCCCCATTCTCCTCTCCTCGCCTTCAGCCGCGGTCGCATTGTCGCTTACTTTTTTCGCGCCTTCACCACGATCTGCCCGCAAGAGGTTAAAATAGAATGAAAATCAGCGGTGAACTAAATTCCAAAAATCAAAAAGTTATAGAACTAAGCTGACAAACCTACCTGTGGCAGGAACATTTTCCCAGCACCAAACAAATCTCCAACAACTCCCATACCCTGAAATGAAACGAAGGTCAATACTGATAAATACTCATGTCAATGATTTCTAAAATACTAAATGAAGTCAAACTTAACATGCTCAAAACACAGGAACAGACAATGAAACGGGATTTTTGGGGGGAGGGGGAGGGGTTGGGTTGGTCGTCCTTGAAAATCAAACATCATGAACACTTACCTTCATAAGTGGTCCTTCAATCACATTCAATGGCCGAGGGTATCTTTCTTTACACTGCCGCGCCTCTTCAGTATCTTCTACTACAAATTTGTCAATTCCCTGAAGGATCCAAGAGAGGATAATTTGCATACTTGATAGGATGGTTTGATTTTGTCCCTCATGCGCGAACACTACTTGAGCAGGCAAATAAATTTAAGTTCAAGAAGTAATCAATTTTTCATCTGATGTGCCTGGTATTTATCTGAATAAATTGACTTATACTTACAAACCCGACCAACAACTGCAATTTACATTGCTTTCAGTCACAACTACGATTACAACAGACAGGCTCTACAAAACAGGATTGATTTCCGATTAACTAACCGACAGAAGGTTAAAAAACCATTGGGTACGTTAAGTTATGAACTTGACTTAGTTGCCTGGTACATCCGTTACAATCACTGAAAGCCGCAGAAGATGTGACTCTTGGTTGAGTTTTGACCTTCAGCGTTTAGGTCTTAATAAAAGGAACAGTAAAAATTCCGGGAACTTTCTTGCCGGCAAAATTTGAATTTTCATGAAAAGTACTTTCAAATTAAAGGCACTGATTACCTTAACCAAGGCATATTCCAGTCTTTCTTCCACATTTCCATGTCTCCACTCATCTGTGACTACCTGTTTCTTTGCACCTTTTCCTAAACCCTTTGGATTAACAAATGAACACTGAACATCAGAGAGAAATAACTCTTAATAAAAGAAAATCCTAACTCATTGTGCTAAACACTTAAAAACAAAGACACCAGGACAAAGTACTGCAGTTGAAGGAGTTACATTTGAATTTTTCACATGATTAAATCTACACACTCAAAAGTTAGGACTTCGTCAAGTAACATATGGTGAAAGTGAAAAGGGTCAAAATTAAAAAAATGGGAAGTCCATCAACTTAGCATTCACAGGAAACCTAACTGCCTTTGCTAAATGCTGGTGTGAGACGCATTATTATTGAGAGGAAGTTAGATTCTACGATAACTTGGCGGATAAAACTGTGACGTACCTGAGCATACTGAAGCAGTTTCTCTGTACAGTTTGGATCTTTGTTCCAAAGCAAATCTTCACACAGCTGAAGGAGTTTCGGTTCAATATCGTCATACAATGGAAGGTTACCGGCATTAACTATGGCCATATCCAAACCAGCCTGCAAACAAAAAACAGGTTTTACTATTATCAGCATGCTCTTGAAACATCTTAAAATAAGTAGTTATACGTGATGAAACTAAACAACAAAACAAAACTAGAATTTAGGGAAGGAATTGTCAGTATCAGCTTGAAAGGGGCGCTTACAAGTCACTTCAGTATAACCAAAGTGTTAAGGGTACACCAACATGTAGTAGTAACTGCGGCCTACGATACGTGAAGTGCAGCTAATAATCTAACTATCTGGTAAATTACAGATCATACAAAACCCATTAAACTGATAAACTTAATACTTGCTAAATTTCAGGGGCGATGAATGAACCACTGAAATTAAGCCCTGAATTAAGAGTTTATATCTTTAAGATAATGGAAACACTTAACACACTTCTTTAAGAATGTGTGAACTCTATGATAAGATGTATGAACTCTATAATAAGAAATAATAAAATTATAATGACCTTGATAGCGTGGTACAGGAACACACTGTGCATTGCTTCTCTTATTGTATCCATTCCACGGAATGAGAAAGAAAAGTTAGAAAGACCACCGCTGACTCGTGCGCCAGGAAGAGTTTGCTGAAAGAACAAAAGAGATGACAATCATGTTTACGACCACGCACCAGTTACACACATACATTGTAGCATGCACACCCCAGATTCAACTGGGTAGATGACGACGACGACGACGACGACGACGAAAACAATAATACCAAAAACTACCGGTAAAAATATTTAGAGTGGAGTCCCATTATCACGAACCTCCTGGGGTCCAGGGAAAAGGTTTGAGATAACGGTAGTTTGGGATAACAAAGACCAAAATATGTGATGTCTATACACTGTATCTAAAATGAAACGAAATTGACATGTGTAGTCCTTGTATTCATGGTCAGCAAGCAATCGCTTCAACGATGTAAACTATATACCTCTCTGCCATTGGCTGTCATAAAAGTAGCGAAAGTTAAAATGTTATACTAAAACAGTTTACGAGTTCTCTGATCTCAGAGTTCAAAAACACTGCATCTCTTGATTTGCCGTACCAAGTTTACTGACAAGAACAACTAACAAAGCAAAGAAATTTTAGTTTTATGCACCTTATCTTACATATTTCATCACTTTTGAGAAGTGTTCCTTTTTTCAATGCTGATGCCAGATACCGGGGGTAAAAATATGAGAGTTTTCTCACGGGGGACGCAGATTTGGTTCGAGTTAACGGGGTTTTCGAGATATGCAAGGTTCGAGATCTCCAGAGTAAAATAACAGTGTTACATTGTAGCGAATGCTGGAGACCTGGCCACAATTTCAAGATAACGGGAAGTTTGAGATATCCAGGGTTTGAGATAACAGGACTCCACTCTTTACTGAGCCAAAACAAAATCACAACAGCTTTCTCTAACAACCATAGTGTTTTTGGAAAAACACATTTATTTGTCACAGACAAACCACTATTAACTTTGTAGTAGCAGTACACATCTTACATGAAACACATGCCGCATAAGTCACGTATCTAAGTGACACTAATACTTTTTGTCCTGGGTGGGGAGGGCCATGTGGGAGACGATGGCTGGGTTGAATACCCCTAGGGTTTGTTGTTGTTGTTGTTGTTGTTGTTGTTGTTTTTAATTTGGGGTAGTTCACTGTGGTTGGTACCAAGCATTCTTTGTTCCCGCTCTCTCTCATCCAGAAAAAAACCCTGACGGCAGATTAACTAATAGAGTACCAAGCCTCTACCTAAGAACCTGAGATAACTACAAGGCAGAACATGATTAATTCTTACCTTGATGGCTCTTGTGGCTTCAATGAAATACTTTCCATAGTTATTGTGTTCCTCCATTCCTGTGGCTACTGTGAGAATGTTTGGGTCAAAGATGATGTCATTGGGGTTGAAATCTACTTTGGATACCAACAGGTTGTATGAACGTGTACAGATTCTTATCTTGTCTTCTAATTCTGCAGCCTGTAGATAAATCACAGTGAAGAAGTTAATAAACGCACATTTAGCAGGCCTTTACTTTCATTATTTTGGAGGTTTGTTACTCTGTGCTTGTGAAGGGTGAACCATATTTGGGCTGTCTCTGATCTATCTTCATAATATTACAACAGAGGTAAAAACGCAGACTTTACAAAATTTTTGCAATAAGGCATACATTCGTATTCATTTTTTCTTTTTTTTTTCTCATGAAAAATTTTTAAAGAGATTAGTCTGTCTACCTAGTTTCCTTTGCAGTATTCAATATCTATTTAACCTTCTTACACTCTCATATATGATAACTTTTCTCCACTGTATCAACTGAACACTGTGGTGTTCACATTGGCAATTTTACTTTTGGAGTCCTTACGTTATAATTAGGAGGTACTTCCTCCTTTCCAGGTTAGCAAGAACTTTAATATTAATAGTGAAGAACTGTGAAAATATTTTCAAACTGAAGGGCTAGCACCTTTGGTGTCATTTACATGTATTACGGAGCTTCTTTTCGAGTTTGAACACACTATTTTCTCTTTGTAAAATCTTTCAATTTTTACCTGTCCTTTCTCATCAAAAGCCATGACCACTACTGCTGCTCCATAACGTTTAATTATTCTAGCTTTCTCTAGAAAGTCGTCCTCGCCATTTTTCAAACTGATGCTGTTTACAATGCATTTTCCCTGTGAACATTTCAGCCCAGCTTCTATAACATCAAAGTTGGACGAATCAATACAAAGAGGAACCTGACAAAAGAAGAAAGCAAAGCAAACAACATTAACAACTTGTTGCCTGAATTACCAAAGCAGTCCCTCCTTACAAAATTCCTGGGTAGTGGACTTTTGGTTTGGGAAAGTGCCAAGTAGAAACAAGACCTGTTTCACTTGCTCTGCACAACTTTTAATCAAACTATTTTTGGAAGGACGTGTATCAGGGGAATGACCATCGATGGTTAGTGCTGACTGTGTTAGAAAATAGCCTTACTTTAAATCAAGCCAAGTAAACATCACCCAAGCACATTATCTTGTCACAACAAAAATTTCCATGCCAAATAACATGCAAATTAAAATAAACCGGAACCAATGCAGTTGGAGGAAGTCAACTTCTTGCAATTCACATTAAATGGGAAGTCATCATCTCATGGGAAATTCTACTTGACGTGTAAAAATCACAACTCTACAAGAAGGTGCATCAATGCAATGGCATAATTATGTTAAATTATGTTGAGTCCCCTAGATGTGCCACAGCCACCCATAGTTTATTCAATCATGACCACTTGGACAGTTCAAGGATGGCCCAGAAATTTGAAAAGTTTTTAAAATACCTTAGCAATTTCAGGCTCCGAGGAAATAAGGTTCACAAACTTGCTCATAGCTGCAACTCCATCCAACATGCCTTCATCCATGTTGATATCAAGAATTTGTGCACCATTTTCAACTTGAAGTTTGGCTACAGCTAATGCTTCCTGTGAAATATTCAGAGATCAAAACATTAGTTTCATCTGTATTCATTACACCACTTGTATGCAAATCACAATTTGTACTGTCGAGTGTCTGGTAATGATGGTCACTTGTGTATTAATATTTGCAGTACAAGTGAGTATGGAAATAATTGTATCTGTCATAATCATTATAATCACAATTGCAGGCTCTTTGAGGGAAAGCCCCAGCCCATTAACCTACACAGTTTCTGAAATCTTGATAACTGTAGAATTCAACCAAATGTTTTCTTTTTTAATTCCAGAAATGCAAATCCCTCAATGATACTACAACCTTGGACAAAATTCTTGAGACAGATCCGCCCGTTTTCAGATATCGACGCCTTAATTCCCACTCCCACTCCCACTCCCCTCCCCACCCCCATACAACGTTGTTTTGTCCATGATGCCTGCCCATACAAATCCTGTGGTCTTCAAAACAACATTGAAAGAGGGGAGGGGGGAGGACAGATACTTATGCAGTAGTTTGAGAGGTTTAATTAAAAACAATAGGAAAATACGGGTGTGTTTTCAATTTGTCTCAAGTAGAGGTTGTCTACAGGTCGCTGGTATGTATTTTTAACGTTGACAACTTGCAGACAACTTTATTGTCGTTTTTCCTTGTCTAATTCACCAAGGTTATAGTTTTTATGCATACTTCCGTGAAGGCTAGTAGGAAATAAAACTTTGACAGCCAAATTTAAAGCTGAGGAGCTCCCAATACATAAGTTGTCAACAGCTTTTTGCTGCTAGCGTTACTATGGGTACGACTTGTAAGCAACTTAAGCGACTATTACACTTATGTTGGTGGATTTATCACTACAACTAACCCTCAGCGGTTAAAGTGGATCTTTTAAGAAGTTATGATAGCGACGAAACATCGTCAGAATATTCAGAATACATTCGTGAACTCTTAGCGACAAAGAGGTTTATAGAGCTGTTTAGATGCTGACGTAAAGCCAGGCAAATCTTGACCTGTTCCCGTCGCGCGAAGATTTTGTATTAGCTGTGATTAGGTCATTCAGCAGTGGCACAGCTAAAATTCTTCAGTGGTGCTCAGTTTCCATGGGAAACATAAAAATTCTGGAGAGCATTACCACCTAGCGGTGAGGCTAGATCGTAGTCAACGGTCGCATCGCTGACATTAATAACATGAAGATATAGCAAAAGGCTGAAATATTAAATTAATACTTTTTAACTGTGAAGTGCACTTGAAGTGTGTTTAATGAAAATTTGACTTTTCAGTTACGGTTTAAGAAATGTTTCATACGATTTACGGTTGTTTTAAGACTCCTTTTAACAGTTTATCACAGTTTAATGGCTAATTAAAATAAAGGTGACTTCATGTTTGTTACTTTACTGTCCAAGTGACAAAATCATGGAAAATCGATAAAAATTGTTGGTAGTAGCCTGTAAATCTATCAATCGACATCTTTGTCCACGTAAATCGTGTTCAGTTTTCTAGCCTGAAAAAACCGTTACTATCGAGAAAGTATTGCCAATAAATATTGGCGATTATCGCTGAGGGTTAGTTGTAGTGATAAATCCACCAACATAAGTGTAATAGTCGCTTAAGTTGTTTACAAGTCGTACCCATAGTAACGCTAGCAGCAAACAGATGTTGACAACTTATGTATTGGGAGCTCCTCAGCTTTAAATTTGGCTAAGCAGTAAATGAGGTTAAATGCATTTTAACCAAGTTAACCTACAACGAGCATGTGGTTATCAAGCAGTGGTCAGCGGTTGTTCAGTTGCTGTCAGGCTCAGTTTGCGTAGTTTACTGCAATGGCAGGCTGTGACTGCTTGCACATGCTTTGTCTAGGTATTTGCAGTGTTCTGCTTGTTTTTTCTACCCCAGCCCTCCCTCCCTCTTATTTGTTTTATTTATTTATATTTGTTTTTCTCTCCACTGACTAAGTCAGTGTGACCGGTGCTGGGGGTTGTGGGGCTCATGGCTGGGGTCCGGGGATTTGCCAGTAATGGAGTAGTCCATCTGGGGGCCGGCTGACCACAGTGGAGGCCCCTGGATATCCCAGGCACCCAACCTCCATTATGGTATACGAGGCAGTGGGTTAACACCTCTTAGAAAGAGGTCTCAAGTAGTTTTCTCCGAGGTTGTAACTGAAGAAGCCAACTCCGCTGCTTAATGCCGTAATCTGGTTCATTTCCATAAGCCAGTTATCAGACAGACATGAACAACATCAGAAATGTTGACACCACAAAATTACTGCCCCTTTAATCTGGCCCCCCTGTTAACACAGCCACATTTTCATGGCTTGTTTGTGACCTTACACTGCAGTAGTTATTACATACAACACACCGACTGTTATATTATGCCTTTTTCCCTTCCCTCTCTTCTTTTTCAATCAATATATCCACGCCAGAGTCATGTTATTTACCTCAAATTTGCCTTCTTTGATCAGCCTGCAAAATCTCCTGGATCCAGCAACATTGCAACGCTCACCGATGTTCACAAACAAAGTGTCGGGTGTGATCCTGCCTGGCTCAAGACCTTAAATTAAGCACCATAAAATAGCATTGGACAGGCCATTTATTACTTCATTTACACCAAAATTTTGTCATTTATGAGCTACTGTAAATCTCTCTCACTGAATTGGTGGTTTTGCTGAACAGATACAATTATAAAATTTAATACTCTCAATAATTAATAAAAAAAGAAATCCTCAGCTACGATTTTTTGAAAAATTAATGTTTAGGAGTAGGGTAAGCACTTTGAAACCCTGGCCAATCACAACATATGCAAACAATGCAATTGAACTGAACAAAAATTTAAACAAAAAAAATTAAATACAAGTAGCTGGTGCCAACTATGGGAAAACACATTAGCTGGTTTCAGTCTCATTGGCCAAGAAAGTGGAACACAGGCCTAAATGATCTGTTTTTTTAACGACTCAGTGTGTGGAAAAGTTAATAAAGACAACCACTAATTATTTTCGATTAAAAATGAAAAGTACTTTTTCAATCACAAACAGTGCAGACAAACCTGAAAGAAAACAAACCTGATAGATTCAATGCATTGGCAAACTGATCTTCCGGTAATGGTCGTGGCTTGTAAGGTCTGACTGCTTCAGCTATGGCTCTGAAACAAAACAGTGAGGAAATTAAACATACATTAAAATAACATCTAGTGAAAAAAAAATTAAAGAAATAAAATGAAACAAAAATTAAGCAAGATTATGAATTGCTGGTCTTCCATGATTACATCTCACAATGTAAACATTCAAATGAATGCTAGTACTGAGCTCCTGGGCGCACTTTATTAATTAAGCTACATCCTTGAGTGTGACCATTCACATGTGATCATACCAGTAAAAGCTGTAAGTAGAACTTTTCTTAGCTGTAAGCCAAAGGTGGCTTAAACTTTAGTTGATGGATGAATTTTTGCAGTGTGACCATTTGAATGAAGGCTACTCATCGAGCAACAGTTTCTGTTGGTGTTGTTTGTTTATCGATGTAAGAAAAATAATACATGTGGTTTGTTCTTTTAGTCTTCTGGGAGTGAGGGAGTGAATCAAATGAAGAAAAATAATCTTTTAGGGGTAGAAATTAGCCAATCACTACTGTAATAGATAACAATTATATCGAAAAAAGTATATAATTATTAAGTGTACAGTAGGCATAGAAGATACAGTGTATATTGTCAGAAGCAAAACAAGGAACAAATAGAGGCTGTGCATAGCAGTACATACTTGATGTGAGCTGGAGTTGTACCACAGCAGCCGCCAACAAGATTTACCAGTCCATCTTTTACAAAGTTCTGCAACATGAATCTATCTTGTAAGTTTACAATAATTTTACATGTCTCCATAGGGGTATGGCTTTGATAGGAAGAGAATAAAGAATAGGACTTTGATAATGACAGAATTAATTTTCCAGTCATTGGATTCTGTGGCAGTTGAACCCATTCCAATCAGATGCTAACGGCTGACAGCAGAAAAAACACTATTTGTCAGTTGATGGTTAAAAGTTTGCCAATTTGACTCTTGGTAATTCTCCATCCATCGATGTGGTAAAAATCTTCTTGACTGTCATAATTTACTTACAGTAGCCCTTTGACTATTGTGTGATTCCAGAAAATATCCATACCCCTACCACGGAGTGAATTTCACTTAAGACCCCCCCTCCCCCCGGATTTTCCACAGTTTGAAAAACCCCCCCCCCCAACCCCTCTGGAAAATTTTGTTCAAGAAGGGAGAGTGTTAAAAATGAAGCAACTGATCCAAAAGTAAATGAAGCTAAGCCGTTCCGATTATTGTAGGATGTCTTTATACTGTTTATTAGCGTTTAAAATAATAACATACATAGACATAACTTACTCATAACATATTATCTTACCAGTACCAACGGTTCTTCTCTACCTCAAACAGATATACTAGGTATCCGTAAAATTACCTTGACAAAAGCACGTAAAACATTCGTTTTAATTGAAGAATTCCCTGGAAAAGTCACAGTGTTGCTGATAAACGTTACTTCAACATGAACGCAATCATGAACAAAGAAAACACATGAACAAAATTAACGGGAAATGATCAAAATAGAAAGAATAACTAATATTGGGTTATCTAAAGTCGTTACACTGCATACGAGCCCTCAGTTAAAAGCCCGTTACTTGAAGGTGTAAGAGTAGCAAAAAAGCCCGTAAATGTATTTGGCAATACTTGTACTTCGCAATAAATATTCTTGTTGCTGAGCTTTGCAAAACACGACTTCTACGAGTCAATGAGATCACGCTTCGCTTGCCAGTTGCCACATAGGGAAGTTAAAAAGGACGGCCTGATTGTTTGTAAACAACGCTTATAATAAATGTCAGTCGTGAAGGTAAGCTTAAAATTTAGGTTGTTCACACGGCGCAGACATTTCAGCGAAGGATCTTGTCGAAGTAAGTAAATGTAACCACTCCTGGTACGTGTTGCTGTCTTCTCGAAGACTGGTAACAAGTTATGGCGGCTACTTCTACACAATGATGATGTTTATCTCATTTCCGCCCCAATATCGCTTCCAAAGCGCCTTTGGGAGAAAGAATACTTGTTTTACGTTTAACAAAAGTGGTTGTTTAGCAGTTAAACTAATTAAATTTCAAAATAAAGATCTACAAGTTCGGTAAGTACATAGCAATTTTCGAACTATATCTAAAGCTTACATCGGAATGAATCCAAGTTGACCCTCTGGAAAGTAATTTATCCATTCAACCCCCTCTCTTCTCTATTTTCCCGGGCTTTTGACTCCCCACCCCTCCAGAATTTCCAATTCCCTCCGTGGTGGGGGCATGGATATTTTCTGGAACCACACATTAGGATTATATGGTGATTATAACCCACTGAGACCACACCATGTAAACAGTAATGTTTTAAAACATTTTACCTTTAATTGTTCTGCAGTCATTTCTGGAGTTTCATCATAACCTCCAAAAGTGTTTGGTAGACCTGAAAAGAAGATTACTACCACTATACTTAATGGCACACCACCACTGTTTCCTTAGCTCTGCATATCAACTCAGTAACAGACAGTATACATGCACCCCTCCCCTTAAACCTCCTCTGATAGACACAATGAAGATGCACCCCTCCACCTTGTGACTGATGGAAAAAATTCAGAGGCACCCCCCTAATTGCCCGCTGCATGGGAATAGTGTAGAAGCACCTCTTCCCTGAGGAAACAATGCAGATATATCACCTTTTGGTAAAGGAGACAGGTTAGATGCCCCCCTCCCTGATGATAGGGACAATGTTGATGAGGGTATTGGATGGAAACAGTGTACATGCACCCATGTTATCTTGTGTAACCCTCACATAAAGGGAACAAGGTGTACAGACCCCTCCCCTGATAAGAACAAATTCCCCTTGTCAGATAAGAATAACAACAATGCAGCCATCTGATGGAAACAGTGTATGCACCATTTCCCCAGATGGGAACAATGTAGAGGTACCCCTCTCCTGAAAGGAACAATGCAGATGCAACACCCCCTCCAACAGGAGTCTGCCAATTTCCCACAACCATAGGCCAACCTGCCAACCCACAAAAAAAGCAATTGTGTACAAATTTTACCTGCATTTGGGTAACAGAGGACATAAGCTGTTGTACTAAGTCCCACAGCTTCTATAAATGGTCGCATTTCATTGGCACCCAAGGCACAGTTGAGCCCAATGCTAAGAAATAAATCAGAAAGTGTTGTTAAGCATGCATATCTATTCACTTTAACATTTAACAGAAAGGTGCCATTACCTTACATGATAATATGAGGTTGAACTGATGAATAAGACTCTCTGTGTGTCATTATTTAATTAAGGAACAGTATTCAACTTTTTTGAAAAATGTTAGCATATCATGTAAACCTACCTAAAGGGCTTTGAATGAGAAACACTGATGACAAAAGCATCTGTTGTTTGACCAGACAGTGTTCTGCCACTCTTGTCAACAATAGTTCCAGAAACCTGAGGTTAACAAAATGAAAACAATGTAGACTTCAACATTTATTCAGTGATAAAGGTGGAGGCACAGGAGATTGAAGTTCAAGGCTTTGTTTTTCTATGTCAGATGTTGTTTCTGCAGACAAGAAACTGCACACCACTTTCTCGCTCTTTCTCTAACCAGGCATATGAATTAGCACCAGCTAATCTCTGAGAAAAACTTATTTATGTTGTACAACGCTGGAAGCAACCCTGCAGAAGACTAACATGCCATCCGAGAGCAGTAGTGATACTTCTAGTTGCTTAAATTCATATTACAGTAACTGGTCAGGAGTTATGTGCCGTGCCAGCCATGTAGGTAGGCTACCTGTGAGTTGAATGTGACTTGACCTTTACCTGTTCATGACAGTAACAAATTTCTACAGTTCAATGATAGAATGATATCTGATTGGATAACACACCTGCATGCTATGATATTGATTTTACATGATACTTACAAATATTGGAACAGGTTTGTACTCTGTTTCAAAGAGTTTGTCGATTGCAAACAAAGCCGCCTGAAACACCAAACGCAAAGAGAAAACTCATTGTAAAATATCACTACGGCAAGTACGACAGTCACAACAGGAATAACAAAATGTAATATTTCTGTCACCACAGATTAAATTCACATTATGCAAATTGGAAAGCAGTGTTGGTGCAGTAATAGTCCTGGCTCTCTACTACAGTTTCCCAGGTTTAAATCCCAAATTCATGGGACTTGAGTTTGTCATTGTTTCTCATGTTTTCTCCACATAATTTCCAATTTTTCCTCTCTTTACAAAAATCAACATTTCCAATTCTAATTGATTTGGATATGTATCCTGCATGAAACAACCAAGATTTCACTTTAATTTGAATTTAAAAGGTTTACTAGGTCCTTTGCGTAAAGGAATGGATACCTTAGCATTTGCAGTGTCGAATATTGTTTCCACCATGAGCACATCAAAAAACAACCAAGGTTTCAATTTAATTTGAATTTAAAAGGTTTACTGGGTCCTTTGCGTAAAGGAATGGATACCTTAGCATTTGCAGTGTCGAATATTGTTTCTTCCATGAGCACGTCAAAAAACAACCAAGATTTCAATTTAATTTGAATTTAAAAGGTTTACTAGGTCCTTTGCGTAAAGGAATGGATACCTTAGCATTTGCAGTGTCGAATATTGTTTCTACCATGAGCACGTCACAACCACCATCTAAAAGACCTCTAGCTTGTTCAGCATATGCATCCACTAGCTCATCAAATGCTGTAATATAAGGGAACAAATTATTAATTATTGACATTGTCCAAGTCAGAAGGTGTGACCAGAGCATGCCACTTTGTTATGGTGGTGAAGCCCGAGCATCTTGATGATTCATAGAGCTACGCTCGCTAGGGTATCAGAACCTACTAGATTCAACCTTGCCAGACTGGACTCAAGGGAAAGAGATCTGACAAAGGACAGCCCTGATCCACCAGGTTCCTTAAAATACTGACTCCTGATTACAGAATGCCTACCAGTTCCCAAAGACAATCTATGCCTTGGAAACAGAGGAGGTCCTCACACCCCTCACACTTTGAGGCCAAAGTAACTTAATAGTTGGATCCCTTTGTATTTACCCACACCATTCTCTCTGATTTCCAACTAAGTGAAAATCTTTGCTATTGCATTTTTGCTTTGCATTTTACAGTGAAGTCATCACTAACATTAGATGGCTCCTTCTTCAAGATTCCTACAACCCTTCAGTGATGGAAATATCCCTCTCTAATAACTGCCCTTTCCTAAAAGGTTAGAGTGACATGGTTTTACAGTATCTTAATATATCACCTAGTTTGCATTGTTCACAGATACTATCAAGTGAATGATATTTTTCCATGAAAATACCTACACAGGAAATTAATTATTTCAGAGATATTTAAGTCATTATCTTAGTCTTACTGATATTCCTGTATCCTGGATTCTCCACACTGGGTGAAATGGACAATGTTCTGTTGGTAGGTCCCATAGCACCAGCTACATATCTTCTCACACCTACAGGTAAAGTAAAGCAAAATAGGTATTCAATGCAAGGATGTTTGTATAAACATTTATCAGTTAGTTCTTCTTACTGTTATAACATTTGGTGGCTGTCCTGTGGTCTAGTGACGATCCTGAGCTCAGCATGTAAGCATGTGGAATTAAGAAGTTGTTGTTGGTATGTACTCAGGTATGTAGGCAGGTTGGTAGGTATAAGCCTCTCTGGGTGCAAGAAAAAGTTTATCAGTGAAAGATCGCGTTCAAGCAATGATGTTCACGTGTGGGAAAGATGTCTGCTTACAATGCAATGGCTTTGATTTACTGCATATTCATGCAAAAAATTTTTTATCATTAGTGAAAGGAAAGAAATTTGCAGTGCAGTTATGCCATTTGCTTATGACTGCAGTTTCAACTAGCCAATCAAAGGGCTGGCGAATATCTTACCAAAAATAAGGGTCTTGAAAAATTTCAGCTGAATTATAAGCATCTTGCAGTCTCAGTTTTTGGGTGATTCTTTGTGTCTCAGAGTCTTGTATTTCAGCAAAACAGTTTTGGAGTCTGGATTTTTTCTGCAGGTACCTAGCCACCTCAGGATCTTGATCTTTTTGTGAAGCCACCTAGAGTCTCGACTTTTTAGAAGGCTATGTACAGAATGAATCTTGAAGTTTTAATGTGCTTAGGCAACATCTTTAGTTGCCCAAAGCCTTCTGAAAGTCTCGGTTTTGGATTTTTATGTCCTAAAAAGTTCTGGGATCACATTTAGAGAATTTTAGAAGCACAGACTCCCAATTTAAAAATTGAAAGGGCCTTGGGTTTGCACAATGAAACGATCGTCTTGCCGTCTCATAAAGTCTCAAGTTTACCATTTACCACCCCTAATCAAAACATAAGAACGGCGGAAGGTACAATTGTCATTTGTCAAAGGTGTGCATGAAACTAGACAACTCCACCTCCCACTTGTTACATTTCAATCAGCCAGTTGGATCGTGAACAAAGCCATCAAGCAGTTTCTTTATGGCATAAGTATACATGGCATGCAACACGTTAAACTTGTTTGCATGGCATTCAGAATGTATAACGTGGGGATTTTCTATTTAATACCTGTGGCTTCGGTAACATCCCTGGCTGCTTTTTTGGCAATTTCAGCAGATGTCTTGTTTAACCTGTAAACCTGATAAACAGGAAAAATGTGAGTGGGGATTCTGTTCTTGTAGGAAATAAGTACACATACTTTTAATTAATTGGCTCCTTACTCAATCAAATTTCCAAATTTCCCTTGTCCTTTGCACCTTCCCACTACCTAACATAGTTATCTTTGAGTGGCCATCCTCAAGAGGGCCTGCAAACTTGTCAAGCCCCTTCCCAACAAATACAATGCCACAGTTCAAAATTGTTCAAACAATGTTGGGCAAAAATAATTTTTTTGGCTAACAGGGGTTACAATGTTGAATGATGGATTACCATCAGATATCACCCAGTATTTCTTTTATTCTCAAATATGAACAACATTGTTTGACTAAAACATGTTTGAGTCAAGCAAGAACTGCTAAAAAAGAACAAGTAAAAAAAATTAAATAAATAAACAAAAAATTCAGTCTATTTAAGTTCCAAGGTATTAAGCACCATGATGTATTAGGGACACCATGTTTCATCCATTGCAACATTGTCCAACACTGTTGAATTGTTACGTCTCATTTGATCACCTTACAAAACAATGTGTAGTAATACTTTATCATACAAAAATAGTATTGATCAAGAACCCACAAGATGCTCAGCTCCATAGTCAGCCTGTGCAATGCTGGTTCCACTGAATGTATTGGTTTCAATAATATCAGATCCAGCTTCCAAGTAACCCTGCACAAGTATGGATTAAAAAATATTGGTCAAGTCTGTCAGTAGAGAACCAGAGCTTAATTTCTGTAGCATGTAACAACTTGGAGTACTACTTTCCCTAAATGGCATGCAAGTCCATCACAGGATACCCAGCATGAAGTAACTAGGTGTATCACTACTCTCCCATGGATGGGATGCTAGTCCATCACAGGATACCCAGCACAAAGTACTAGAAACTAGATGTATTAACTACTCTCCCATGGATGGGATGCTAGTCCATCACAGGATACCCATCAAAAAGTGACTAGGAGTACTATTACTCTCGCTGGATGACATGCAAGTCCATCACAGCTTTACCCCCAGGCAGAAATCATGTCTAAAGAAATAACTCAAAATGATACAGAGACCAGGCCAGGCATCCTTATGTGGTTACTGCAACACCACAGCGCCTCCAGTTCTGAACATTAACCAATTCCAGCCATCAGTTAAAAGTTCAAGTTCTGAACCCAACCACCGCTGAGTCGAGTATGCACTCCCTGGACAACACACCGTTTCTGCATCGTCTATCCCCACCCAGGGGTATAAGGGGTACTGGCAAAATGTCAAGGAAATCTCCATGCCACAAAATGTGCCTGAGGGCCAATGGCAGATTCAAACTTTCTTATGAAGTGATAAGAGCTGGAAATAAAATATTTTAGAACACTACCCCATGTCCAAGATAATCAAAGAGAAGCTTGTTCTGGCCAACGTACATATAGATTGTGATCCATCCCCAAGAAGGTGAAACTCTTTGAGATTTTTCATGGGGAGGCACGACTCAATTCTTTTAACCCTAACCTTCAAGTATTTTCAGAACAAAATATACAATTTTTCCTCACCAAACTTTATAGCTGAACCTTAATTCCTCCCTTTTCAACCCAAAATGGCACAATCTATATCCCCATTTAGAGTAAAACAACTTCTGACAAAAAGGGTCATAGTCTATACCCAATTTGCGACCATGACAGCTTATAAAACCATGCCCTTTAGGATGGAAAAAAGCTACTAATGTAGCTTACATAGGGTAGTAACACCCTCACAACATGTTCCATCCAGGAAGAGAAAAAACCTTCCCTTTAAAATTCTCTCTCTCTACTTCTAACTGCAATAACTACATACACAAAAAAGAATCAATAAAATCAGCCTTGAAGCAGTATAATACATTGTACATACCCTGTGGATTTCTTCAATAATTTGTGGTCTTGTTAAACTGAGAAAATCATTATTTCCTTTTAAATTTTTTGGATGGCTTTTAAATTCTTCCCCTGCAATGAAAGACAAATGTTTAGCATATGTATTTTGCGAATCTATTCAAAGGACCATGCTGATAAACTGTGGGTGAAAGAATTGAAGAAAAGAAAGATCTTTGGAGATACAAAACAACTTATGCAGTCAGAAAGTAGACCCTTATAAAACAAATACGGGTTTCAACTAGATTTCAACCCATGACATTAATGATTCTGGTGCACTGAGCTATGGGGCCACACATAGGAACTGATCAATATTTATTGTAAGGTTGTATTTAACTCACAAAATAATGAATATGTGATAATGATATACAAAATAAAAAAATGCAGGTGAAAGAATCATAGAAATGAGGTGGAGTGTGGAAGAAAATGTAGCAAGAACAAAATGCATACCACAATGTTAAAAATTCATTACAGTCGAACTTTGATATAAAAAATAGGAAGGGACCAGTTGGGAAAATGTATCTTCTATTAAGAGGAGTTTGTTACACTAATGAAACCCATTATAAAGATTTGTGGGAAAACAATCATAATCTTGCTTAATGGCCATTCATGTTGTGCAAAAACAAGCACAGTGGCCCCTGTTTTTTATTGCATTCTTAAAAATATGTTCAAAACGTAATTACCAATTAGACCAAGTTTTAAAAAATTTTAATAAAACCTGATAGAAGAAACATCGTCTGGTAAAAGGCATAAACGGTTAACTATATCACCCAATGGTTTTCTGCGAAGCGGAAGATCCTGCTTTGATTCTCAGACACTGTGCACAGCATAATGGCACGGGATAAATAAAACTGATACATGTAGATATATTCCAAAATCTCTCCACGAATAAAAAATACCTTGAATATGAATAAAAGGAACAGAGCAACAATCCTGTTGTTTTCCCAGAATTCCATAATGTTGCATTGTTCATGGTTCATACTTTCTACCACACAACGTTTCTTCAATCAGCTGTATTTCTTTTATTTCAATGAAATCACCTTACGCTTATTTTTGTTATCAAACTTTCACCCATCAAAGTGTACAATCTGTTTCAAAGAGAACCGTTATTATCCGTGATAATTAATTATTATCATTATTTTTTACTTTAAGTAGGACATTCACTACGAAGGATTTAACGGCAAAGTACAACCAGGGAATAAATTACGACAGATCAGTCGTGTTATATAACGTGAAGTGGTTTTACTGAATATAAACATACGCGACGTTGCGTGACAACAACAGCTAATGAAAACGTTGTATTGTTAAAAAAGCCCACAAAAATTTAGTACACCTTCATGCAATAAAATAGACAACATTAAAAGCACCTAATAAGTTGTGAAAAATCATTACTTTTAAAAAAGATCCTAGGTATTCTTCAGCGATTCAAGTTGCGAAACTTCAGTCAGTGCGTTACACAACATGTGCACAAAGAATGTAAAAGTAATTCTACATGTAAGATTAGAAATATAGAATTTACCTCTAAAATCTTCTTCTTCTAAACGATAGCTTTGAATCATTGTTCCCATTCCACCATCTAGAATCATTATCCTCTTCTTTAACGTTGCTTCTAGCTCTGCAGCCAAATCTAACGTTAAAAGAAAAAACTAAAACAGTCAGCTACGTAATACACTTCCATCTGAAGGGAAAACCTGTGGTTCTAGCTTTTGTGTCTGTGGATTAAATCTTCACGTACATCCACCTAAATGAATGCAACTAAGCAGTACTTTCCACTGATCACAATTCATTTTGCACTTTTTCCACTTAGAAATTTTACAAAATTTAACAACTTGAACATTGCAAGGAGACCGTCGTCAGAAGCGGTTTTGCAAATAAAGTGTCATTGTAACCTTACCTATAGAATCTATTACAGGATCGTTTGCTTTTACTGTAGGAGCCATCGTGAAAATTGAACAAATAGCTTTGTTTATGAGCTGGAATGGAAATCTTGGAAACCTTGAAGTGATTTTCCAGGCGAACTTTATCGTATGCATACAACTACTACCCTCCCGCCATTATAAATCACGAAGAATCGTAGGAGTCTGGAAACTAAATTATGCAATAAATTCCGAGCTATTTGATTCGTTAATTTCCAATGAAATTTCTGGAGTATATCGTGATTCAACCAATCACAATCGGTGTTATAAAAATCGGTCTCGTGCTTGGAAATTCACTCATTGCGAGACTCATTGCGACTCATTGCACAATATGCGTTCTATTTGTCCAGCGGATATAGTATTCCTTCCCAGTCTACACCGTGTAAACATAAAAATATGGAATATGGGAAATATGGCAGACGACACGCAAGCAAACTTGTTTGGCCGATGATTTTACTAGGGGTAAATTAACTTTCATGGAGGAAGAATTGCAGAGATATCGTGCTAAGAAAGCCAGAGAATACAAAGAAAGTACATGGAGTACGTGGAAGCCTTCCTTTTCTCCACCTGGGATAAGAATATTGACCAATTTTACCACAGAGTCGAATGAAAGAGTTTTATTTTGGTTCATATTATTCTTAAAACTTCTGCTGTGGATAGTACTTTGGGGCTTTTTTATTCAAATTGAGTTTGGCACAGTGTTTTTTATCGTGTCGATGTTTTACTGGGTCTATGTCAGTATGAAAGCGGGAACCAGGAAGCCTTGGGAACCGAGTGCATATTCTGTGTTCAATGAGAACTGTGAAGCCATTGATGGAACTCTAAATGCTGAACAGTTTGAAAGGGAACTCAAGTTTGGGGCAGGAGCTGTTTCAGGAAAATAAGCTGTCTCCATTTTCAGTCATCATGACTGAGCAATTATATTGCTTACAGGGCAATCTATCAGAAGGAAGTTTTAGGTTGACAAGAATCAGAGAGGTAAACTTTTCCTGATACTGCTTATTCTGATTTCACCTGTTTTAACTTCCTTCATTTCACATTATCTGCTCGTGGATCTGCAAGAATATGTCAAGTCCATAGACTCTGAGGGAGAGAAGTCTTTTGCAAGCAAGATGTGAGGGCATGTGAGAAGTGAGAAAGACAGTAGATGTAGTTTGTTATTTGAAAGAACGAATTATTTTTTGGTGAATCAACTTGCCAAGTAATGAAATTGGGCTAAATTGCAGAATATCCTACAACTCTAGCTGTACAGCATATCCACCTAATATGGGCTATGTCATCAGAGCAAGCACTGGAAATGAACATGCCGAACAGGTTAAAGGGATAAATGATTTTCTTGTGGCTATGTGTAAGCACTATCAATACAATGATCTTTGAGAGTTAGAAAGTTCTGCAAAGTGGACACACTAGATGGAGAGCCTTGTCCCCTGTGAACTTCAAGAGCTATGACATGGTGTAGCTAGAGATGCAGGTTATTCTGCAATTGCTCCTTAAATTGTCCAAGAGCTACAACTGAGTTCTGATAAGTTGAGTAATTAGGGAGTAAAAGCTGTCAGAGTTATCAAAAAGGCCAAGTTACTGGTGGCTGAATTACTGTTAGAGGACATCTTTACAGGCAGTTATGATGTAAGCAAAAAACATGTCAAAGTTTCCATGGGGATTCCTCAGGGTGGCCTTTATGCCAAAATCACATGCACTCTACTCTCATTGCAATAAAATCACAATAAAGTCACCTTCAAATCACACCGTAAAAATCAGGTGCTTTGAAATCAATCATAATTGCCTTAAAAGTTGCCTATGAGATAGTGAAGCACAGGGCACCTTCTTTTGATGTTGGTTAGGAGTGAAGTTTGAAGTTTCTTCTTGGGGTATCAAGTACCCTGAACCCTTTCATCTGTGGTTGACGGTCCCATAGGAACAAGTTGGAGTCCCATGTTTTACAGCAAAATGCATGAAAGTCAGAAATCAAGGATAGCTTAGGCCAGGAAACCAGATCAAGGGTTTACCTCGGTGTAAAAAGCTAGCCAGGTTTTCTCTGTTTTGTAAACTATTGTTTTGGTGTATACTATTGTTCAAAATGTTTTGTTTCCTTTCTTTTACGTCATCCGTGAGTTTCACAGGTTCTTACAACGAGGTAAAGCCCAGATCAAGGCCACAAGTGAGCTTAAGATGTT
>Ga0126336_10000132_pt1 | contig 21397 bp, 11 predicted proteins | sample SidCmetagenome_FD_92530 | JGI IMG/M metagenome (GOLD analysis project Ga0126336, IMG submission 92530) | Coral microbial communities from El Islote,Puerto Morelos, Mexico - Siderastrea C C metagenome | ecosystem: Host-associated > Invertebrates > Cnidaria > Coral | place: El Islote,Puerto... | reverse complement strand
TACTACTACTACTACTACTACTACTACTACTACTACTACTACTACTACTACTACTACTTAGGGTCTAAAATGCCATTAAAATAAAGTTCTGAATAACTGAGTTTCATGAATGTGATGATTTTATATGGGACTGCTTTTATGCCATTTGTTTCCCCTCACTGGAACCAGTTGCTAATTACGTCAAAGGTGACCGCAGGTCTGTTAAGAAATTGCAATACCGTCTTCAGCTAACTTGGAACAAGAGAAACAAAAAAGCTAGTGCTGGAAATATATCACACGAATTATGTTACGCTTACTGTGGGAGGCGGAGAATCGAGGTAAGAATATGTTAACGCGTCTATATTGATCCCTTACTACTACGTTCAGCTACCTCGGGAAGGAGAGGGGGAAAGGCGCCGACAACAAAGGTACGAAATCAGCGGTATTAAAAATGCACCTTATATTGCACAAAATTCTTGGTTTATTTCGTTCTCGAAAAAACCTCTTTACAGCATTTCATGTGATTTAAATCCTACACGTTTCTTCTTAAAAGTTTCTAAGTGTCTCAATGCCTATGTCATTTTTTATAAACTTGTGGCAATGGTAACATTGAAATGATGTGACCATCGCAGTTTGCGCTGCAGTGCTCTACCAACTGAGCTATGACTCTGAAAGACAAAGTACATATCATTGGGAACAGGCCAATTTATTGAGTTGATCTTAACCCGTGAAAAGAATGAAACATAGAATGAAAGTGATTCGAACTGCGGAAATACAAATGAAATAACGATGCGACCATCGCAGTGGTAATCGCGATGTATGGGTCTTCGCAGCTCAGTTGGTAGAGCACTGCAGTGCGAACACAAAACACAGAAGCCACAGGTTCGAATCCCGTTGAAGCCCCAAAAGCCTTTTTTTCTTTTCTTTTTTTTCCTGGGCTTAATTCGCAATCGTTTAAATTGCGATTACAACTGCGATGGTCACATCTTCATTTCATTCGTTTTTCCACAGTTCACATCATTTTCATTCAACGGTAACAATGCTGTAGAAAAGAGGAGAAAAACGTGGATAAAGCACAACCTTTGTATATTTTAAATCCACATTCGAGTCGGTTGGAAAAGCTTGATCGGAATGTTGAGGGTTTTTGTTGCTACTGATACTCATGTTGCTGTTGCTGTTGTTTCATCTCACGATTTACTGATGAATAAGCGAGAAAGTTTTACAAAAACAGCCGATGTTTAATGCTCTCCAACTAAGGTGCAAAAAGTGATGATGTTTGTAAAACCTGTTGGTGCTTTAAGGACGTTCGCACTAATTGTTCCTGCTCATCCTTACTGCGCACGCAATTCACGTCATGCACTCAGCGCGCGTTGTTTAAGAAATATAGAGATATATAACATTATAACATAGCTAGCAAATCCGCGCAATCAAATTCACCTTACGTAAGCGTGCTCCATAATCCTTTTTACAATAACTGAGCGAATTCTCGCGCGCTGATTGGCTAATTTTTATCGTCAATAAGAGGACAGACGGATGAAGCACGTGAAGCTGACGCAATCAGCAAAAGTTTTGTCAAACTTTTTAGTGCTGCGTTCTTGATGAGGCGAGAATTGTACCACAAATCTAGCAGTCGTCAATGAGGAAATCATCCAAAATTTAAGGGTTAAAACTGAAGAAACCATTGCAACCTTAGAGCGAAAAGATGAGGATGTTTATTGTGGATTCAGACCTGAAAATCGGCGGTGAGCGGAAACTTGTGCTGTCGATGAAATTAAGCTGAACCGTGTTTTAACGGATTATTTTGTGAACAGTTTTCCCTGGATTAAAGGTTAGTTGAGCAATTCGAATTTGTCCTTGTATTTCTAACCTATTCTTACTTAAGCTTTAATTTACGAGCCTGCGATTCTCCGAATTACAGCGATGAAATTCAGCTTCTGCGGCAATCGCATCTTCCATTGACTCTAGATAGCATTTCTTTCCTTCGTTTGAAAATCAGTTTTGGCTTTTCGTTATTGTAAAAACTAATTGACGTCAGTTTTTTATGCGTTTGCCCTCTTATTGATGATAAATTTTGTCATAACATTATCAAAGTTTGTTGTAGATCCACTCGCCTGCGGCTCGTGAATCTACAACACTTTGACAATGTAATGACGACATTTATCATCAGTAAGAGGACAGACGCATAAATAACTGACGTCAATTTGTTAAGTTGACTGCACGCTGGTGGCGTAAGCAAACTTAACCTTGTTTTTTTCTGTCTGTGGCGGCCTAAAGTGTCTTCTTCGCGAGCAACTCGGCAAGTAAATGACCCAGAAAAATCACTTTACAGTAGAGTTAAACTAGGGAGAAATTACAACTGCAGCAAAATTGCTGCAGAGTGTTTGTTCCTTAGGACGAGCAAGGAACTTCGTTAAAAATGAAGCTTAAGCTTAATTCAGTCTTTGACGTTGTGTTTACTATTTCTTTCACCGTCGCACTCTCAACAAATGTTCACTAAAGATAGGCTTTATTCGGAAAACTTTTGACACCAAAATATCAAGACATGACACAAAATAATTCAGTACAATCGACGAGAACCGTTTAATAACAAGTGTCACACGTTTCCGGTGATTCACTACCAAAATCAAAATTAAAAAAGCACTGACAACCAGAAAGGACGACATTTTTCTCGGCTATAATTATACTACGTAAAACAACATCGTTTTACCAGCAGACGATGTACATGTATCTCTTGTGTTCAAGCAGCTCCAAATGTTCAAATAAAGTAGAATGTAATTCAAAATAAGTTGAAGAACCGCTTTCCCAGTTGTTTGATTCATTGTTGTTTTACCACAATCCGTCCGCGGCCTCTGAACCGAGAACCACTCCGTTTTGTGCTCGTTTCAGCTTTCCCAGCTATGATGCTGAAATTATACAGCTTCAATCCGATTTGGACGATGAATACAACAGTTTTTCAGGAAACATCAAACCTGTACCACATTTTAGAGCCAATAATTGGAAGACTTTTTCAAAAAATTATTCTCGGACATTCACTTCGGAGCAGTTTCATTGATCCATTCAGCTTTGCAAAGATTGAACGCTGCAACGCAAGGTTCTGGCGCCTTTTTCGTTCAGTCATGTGATCAATTATTGTTCTTTTTTTTTCTCTTTCCCTTTTTTTTTTCTCGTTCTTTCTTGATTTTTATGGTAACTAGTGATTGAGTTTTGAATCAACAGCGCACTATTCGTATTGCTTATAATTTCAAATTCCAACGGACGCGAAATGGAACTGGGGCATCCTGCCGAAAAATACTATTTCAGTACGTATTAAAGTTGATAATCGTTCACTTTTCGCCGGCATTTCCACTGGCTATGTTGTAAACAATTGGTTCATGCTTTTAGCTGTGCGTACATCGAGTTATGGATGCACTTGGGAAATTTGGAAAGCACTCAAGAAGCTAGAGTTGCTCGAGGCACACTCTTACCCTACTCTCGTGAAGTACGCTAAAGCATGAACCAATTGTTAACTAGTGAACATTTTAGTATCTATGCACGGGTTTAACTCTCTTAAATGTTCGGTTACCCCAGATTTTTATTTGATAGGTCACTTTCTTTGCTGACTATCTACGTTTTATGAAAAATTGAAGAAAACCTTTGCTGTGGAAGGTTGATTTCTTTCAACTTTTCTGCCCTTGCATCATCGAATTCGGCTATTATTTTAACTGCATGTTGTTCCCCAAAGCCCATCTTAAAAGTTGAGTTTAACCGAAATGATGGCACCGGTTCGAATTATTTACTTGAAAGAGCCACTTAAATAAATATGACTAAGAAAGTGGGTCTACAACGTATCATTTTTAAAATTTCCAACTAACAACCACTGAGGCCACGTCGAGTCACGAGGACCGATTTGTCAAAATTGGGGTAGTTTCCCACGCGCTTTATTTCGAAAACGAAGTCTGTGACCCCCCAATTTTTGGGTATTTCTGACAAAGGTAAGTCATTATCTGACTGTCGCAAAAGTATGAAAAAAATCTGTGTTGTAGAAGTTTTTCGCGCGAACGTCCTTAAGTCTACGCTTGATGGGTAATTAGGACGAAATTGTAGTTACGTTATAAATATTTTCTAGTAAGGTGCTGTTCTGACTAGGATAAGGTCTTATCTCCAGGTCCTAAACTTGATACTACGTTCATGCAATGCGAGTTGTCAGTCAAAATATTTCTGTCCTATGGCAATATGTCACAGTTATATTGCCGCTTCATACACACAGTATATGATTCGTTCGGTATTTCTTGCCTTTTCAAAATGTGTTTAGACACCTCTCATCTAAATCGATGCTTTCAAAATAGGATCTCTCCTTATTTTGTTTGTCTTCGTATTATGCATATCATTTCAGAGTGAGAATGCAAACCGCGACAAGTGTTAATATCACACCGCATTGCCCTGATCTTAGTTTTCTTGATCGTGCACAGCTTAAATTGAGAAAGACGACAAATTTAGTCCAAGAAACATTTTCTTTAGCAGAAATTTTCGAGTGCTCTGAAAATCTAACTACATTACTTTTTCTGAAAATCTCCAATGATAATGCCGGCCTTTGGAGGATAACTTGATGTACGCATCAGGATACCTCCCTCTGGAACTTGACTTTCATGTAGACTGAAAGAAAGGCATATTTAAAAAACTGTCTTCAGTTAAAATTGTGTCACTAGAATAGGCGTTATTAACATTCTCCGGTAAACTGTTCTTCAGTTCTCGGCAGAAACAGAGAAAGCACAGCGACCGAAAGAATTCAAATTTTCGATAGGTTTTCTAGTAAGTGTAGCAGCGTGATAAAGTTGCAATCTGTTGCTCTATAATACAAACAATACATCAACCTTATTAATGACTGAAAAGTTTTGGGTATTTCCTCTTTGGAATACCTCTAACACAAATAGAGGATTATAAAAGAGGGTAAAACCGGGAAACACCACGGCAGAACGCACTGCGCATGAGTTGCTGAGCTTCCGGTCAATGTTTTTTTATTTCCGATCATGCAACGAAAGCTCACGCAAACATAAAAATTTCCGTAGCGCGAAATTCAAAAGCAAAAAGTAAGAGTTTTAGAAAAAAAAGTAGCAAAAATATTTATCTTGTTAGAAAGATTTTTAAAACTTTCGCAGAATACTTTTGCACCAAAGGGTCTACTACTTGCACCAAGGGTGAAAATTATGTTTAACGTTCGGAGTCCGACTGGAAGTCGCTCGCGTTCGACGAGAGCATTGTTTTTTTTTGTTGTGTGTCCTGTTGGATTATTTGTCTTGTTCAGTCTTTGCCAAATGCTCGAGAAGGGGAAAAGACAGGCCGAAAATGTAGGGTAGTTCATGTTTCAGAAGGCTGCCGGATTAGCTTTCTCATACTTTTTGGTACAAACATTTTGATAAACAGTGCGTGACAACATCCCCTCGCAACTACATTTACCGCATGAGATGTACATTTTATGAGAAGTTTAGCATTTCAACGTTTTTATTTGCCTTCACGCAAATTTTCAGCTGAAAAACTAAATTAATATATAAAGATAGACTGCCTAACAGCGGACCTCCCAAGGAATAATAAAAATAAAAATAATAAAAATAAAAAGTCCAGAAAGTTTTTGAACCCACATGTTATAATCCGAAAGCGCTCCAATTGGCCTCCAATATTTTGGGGGGTCTTTTCTGTGAATCTGAGCTCAAAAGATCAGTATTATTGTGCTCGTGCTTCAAACTGTACACAAAAAATATTTTTCTTATTCACGAGCCGTCTTGCTTATTTTGCAGTGTTTCCATATCCTGTCAAGGCTTGTCAAATCTCTGCGGACTATTGGCTGTTCGCTTGAATGAACTGGAAAAGACGCTCATCTACAATAGCAAAATATAACTAACTCTAAAGTAAATAGGTTATCTCTTTCGGTCAGTTTTCATCCTGTTCGCACTTAGAAAGTAACAAGAAATGCCACTAAAAGTAGAGTCAGAAATTAGTAGCACTAAAAGCGAACTCATCTCATCGAAATCCGAAATTTACGTTCAATTTTCGATTTCTTCTCGGTCATTCGGATAGATTGCTCAGTCAATGAAATTATCAAATTCGGCTACTTGTCTGCTTCAGTTTTTTGGTCGAACCGGTTTTCATTCCATCAGTCGCTGCACCTTATAACAAATACTGATAGTTTTCCAGGCCGAGAGATAAGTTTGCTTTTGAGATTTTATAGACCATCAGCCGAATTCCTGATAAGCTGCTGTTTTTGTTGCTTCACAATTTGTTTACCTTCTTTAGCTTCTGAACAACAGATTGAAAATGGAAAGAGTCTTCAACAGATGTAAGCCTTATATACATTTCAGTGCCCTGTAAAGAAAGGACAACACACTTAATAGCTATGACTACCGCAAAAGATTGGAAATACATTAGTGAAAGTGCTTGTGAGTGTCGGACTGATACTGCTGGTTTCGCTTTAGATGAGATATCGTTCAAGTCTAAAACAGGTAGTTTGCCTTAACTTTGTCCTCTATAAATGTAAAAAAATGCAAAAAGCTCACGACTTTCATTTAAAAGCACTGTTAGGGAGAGAGAAAGGTCGTGGCATCGTTAAACGTATTTTTGTAGGCATGAGTTGATCTCATCCTGGTCGCTCTGAACACTTTTAATTGAAAGAAATTGGACTGCATTTGTGGATGATGAAGATGACTTTCATCTCAACTTTTTGGCCCCTAAAATACAGTACAGTTTGAGTAGTTGATTTAAAATTGGGCCAGGTATAACTGAAAATGAGGTCTACCGGTCCAGCCCTATAGGCGTTTGTCAATTGTGCTCATAAAAAGGGCATATTATGCTTCTAGCAGTGCTCAGAATTTTTGGAAATTATGCCGAAATTATGCTAGCTTCTCTAAATTTTGGTTCCTACCATCAAAATTGTGCTACTCGGTTTTTAAGCAAAATAAAAACAGAACAGGGCGAAGAAAGACCAAAACAAGGAACAAACCCTTATCTAGTGACTGCAGCTTAGTTTTTAATAAATATCCAGCAATGTGGCTTTACATGCCTTTCATATCATCTGCAGTTATTCTTCAGAATTAGCAAAATGCTCATCTTTTATTGCCGATAACATGCATCAATGAATATTCGTCAAATAATCAAACTAAGGATGAGCTTAATAACCTTATCATAGCTTATTAATTATACTGAAGCAATACACTAGCCTGTAAATAGTCCACGAGATCATGGTCCTGCAAATCGTTGAAAGATAAGTTGATTATTGAGAATGCTCTTTCTGCAGCTGCAGATTAGGGCTTTACGGGGAGAACCTTCTTGACTGCAGAGGACCAATGTGGTAGGTGATCTGATTGTTGCCGCTACCACTTCACTAAGAGCTCAGTCAGCTCCCTACTGAGTCGTACGCGCGGGGCCTGAGACCAAGAAACACCACACTGACCTCCACCGCGGTCAAACGTTCGAGGCAGTTTTTTCGCTTTAATTCGTACGATTTATTCACGATGCAGTCGAAACAAGAGCAAGGATATATAAAAAAGTGCGTGAGTACAAATATATTTTCATTTCTCTCAAATAAATGAGTTTCTTTGCCATTTTATGTTGCGCACCTGAACAAAATTGCTTTCACAAACTGCGCCGACAATCCCTTTTCCCGTTTTCAAACACTTAAAACGTTTTTAGTAAAGTTCGAAACAGTTTAGTAAATCTACAGGATACTGGCAAAGTATCATACTTTAAAAAGTGAAAATAATTCCCTTATCTTTGAAGTAGTTTGTTATTTTTCTCGTCTGACCGTGGTAAAACGCCGACCACAGGCAGCCCGGAACCTAGACTTTCGAAAAAGCCTTTCGTCCTACTTAATATGGTGCGGGACCTCTCGCGACTTCGTCGCTCGCTTGGCCGCTTCGCGGCCTTAAAAGCTCGCTCCGCTCGCTTTACGGCTTTTCTGCTGTGAAACTCGGGAGGTCGACTTGTGGCAAGTCTACCCGGAACCAATAGATAACAAAAGTTTTAGAACAGAATAAATAAAAAGAAGTATATTCAAAACGAAATTAAGGTACTTTTCATTTCGTGAATGTCAAAAAAGCCAGATTATGCTGGCAGTACAAATTTAAATAAAAGCTAAGAATTATGCTCGGTTTGTTAAATTATGACAAAAATTATGCTGGCACAATCGACAAAAGCCTATGTTACAAATAAATGCAACAATTCAACACCTACATACCTTTTATACATTGCCGTCGTGGCTTCTTTCATCTACGGCTCTTGATCCACACAAATAATCTTCGAACGCGTTATGACCAAAAGCAGACCGAAAGAAAATGAACAACGTGCTCAAAACCGGAAATGGCTGAAGTGAACGCATGCGCAGACGTTTTGCTGAAGTGTTAAAACGGGAGACTGTCCCTTTCATTTCAGCATGTACAGTAGTCTCAAAAACTGAAATTACGTAAAGGCTGAAACTGGACTACAACACCAAAACGCTAAAATACCGTTGGAGCATTCAACCGCTCATATACAGCATATACTAGTGTTTGAAAAACTATATTGGTCACCCATTATTTATTCTCGTTGTTCATCTAATTATAACCATAATATAAGAATATTTTTATTGCCCTTTTCACCCTAAATGCTGGTCACGCCTCAGCTAGTGAAGTATGACTGTAAACTAAAGCTTGTGGATGACACCGAAAAGGCTGACCTTTCCAGTAAAAGCTACTGGGCAATATGTCCATGCCCTGTACGTACTGAGCTATTAATTATCCATGTTCTGTAGCAAAAAAAAAGAAAGAAAAAAACATTGTTTCTGTCAGTCGACGTTGGCTGCTACATAGAAGGAATGGGCTCAGTGCCGATTTATTATACCTGGATATATCCATAGGAAACAATAGTTTTTGCCTATCTTGAACCTTTGAGTTTAAATTCTTGCAAACTGAAAAGTTCTCAATGTTACAAAAGCACGTTTACGAATCTTATCTTGTTTTAACATATATATGCATCTACACTCATTCGTTTATTCTTTGATAGTCTCAATTGGTTTCCGATGGTTTTATTTCTCTATATATAGTTTCTTCGTAATATGTAATATGAGGTAATTAAGGCGCCTCAGCAAGCATTCCACTTTGCCTTATAATAATCTCATCACTTTAAGTTGATTTTAAAAAGATCTCAGTCAGGCAAGCCTATGTTATTATGTATTATAGAACATTCCACATTTTTTCAGCCAGGCCGTAAGAACCCTTTTTAATTAATAGCTTGTATTTCTCTAACGCAGTCGCACATTATTTTAAGTTAGACCTGTCTCACACACAAACGCGTATAAATATTTATGTCTAGTTAAATACACGAACTGTCAAGGCGCAGTGAAGCAAAGAGTACTAAAGACATATAAGGACTCTAAGCGGCTGAGCGGACTGTGTCATCAGGTCTCATTTACACGTTACAAATCTCGTGGTGCGGGTTTTTTGAAAGCTTCCAAAACTATTTGGCCCCGAAAATCTATTTGTTAAAACATAAACACCACATTCTTAATGATGCCTTTAAGATTAAAGCTGTTTAAATTAAAGCGAAGTTTCGTGTTTAGAAACCTCTCTGTTCACAAGACACAGAGCGAGTTATGACGTGCCCGAAATCGGTCCAAAAGGTCCTGGGGACCTCGAGAAACGCACGCTGTTGCAACTGAGCCTTGTTGTTGTTTACTTTCCTTTTCCGTAATTACAAGGATTAGCTGATGACGACAATGCATGCTTTGTTCCCATTAAAGTTCTGAAGCTTTCGATTTAGCACTGCATCGCGAGACCATCGCATTTAAAGACAAACATTTCAGTACGAGGAGAATTCGCTCCCTAAAGAAGCAAAATATCGCCGAATAGCTTTGACCAGCATTGAATATCTTTGGCTTTACTTGTAGGAAAACCAAGGTCGTGCAATTTTGCAACTTTGATTTGTGTGGTGAGCTCGACTGCTTTTGTGCTGCCAGGAGAAGGGGACATGAGAGGCGCGATGCGACGATTTCAGTCTTCGCTGGGTCTCACCAATTTCACGACAAAGACAAAAACAAATCGCACACAAATAACCGATCAATTACGCCTGCAAATAATTTTTAAAGGCTATGATGGTAATTAAAGATCGAAACTGACTACATTGGCAAGGAAGCAGCAGGATTTCAACTGAATCAATACAAAAAATCCTAATATTTGATGGCATACAAAATGGCGGATATAGCACTCAATACTCGCCATTGACGTGTGACTTGGGTGGCTTATGGATTCTTTAATGACGACATTGCAACTTGTAATGGCTAATAAACTCTGTCAATTTATCTTCCGTTCCAATTATATGTAGATAGGTTACCCCATCAGCGGAGATCATAATCAAGGACTCGTGAACTTGAATACCTTTTCTGTTCCGTTCTTTAACATTAATGAAAATTCGTCCAGGCCAGATGAATGGTTTGCACTTACAGTTACTCCAACGATGCCTAGCGTGGAATTTTCAGAGACGCCATTGAGGTGCCTTCGAGATTTGAAACCACAGCAAACCCCAAAACATGTAATATAAAGCAGCCCACCTCTAACTGGCCCGCGTCTCTGAATTTACTCATACGTTAAATGGATATAGGGATGCCATTCACAGCAAATTAACGAAAAATATGTTACGGAAAAACGTGGCGGCAGGCTATTTTTGGACTGTTCAACAGATTATCCATTAACGACAAACAAATCCACCTCCAACTATATTTACTAATTTTTGAATAAAATACACAGGTCGAAAAAGAAGACCTTCTGCAGAAAGACACGAAATCTTGTAAATTAAGCGCTACATTTTTTCGTCGCTACACCTGGAAAACAATAAACTACTATAAGTGATTTTTAGTAAAGCACGCAGACATCAGATGGCTCATTCACGATATTTCATGAATGAAGCAAACATAAATATGTATCTAACTGTCTAGATACGCACTGTTTGTCTGGGAAAGCAAAATGCCTTTGTCAAGATGCATGGGACTTGCTTTTGACGCACCCATAAAAAAGAAGATGCTTTCGTGTCTTGAAGCCATAGTCATTCTGCTAAATATTTCCGTTATTCGAGCAACCAAAAAATTACTCGGCCACCATTAAGTCTACGTCTAAAGACCTTTTAGATGACAGTTATTTAAATCTTCTTAACATGTTTCGTTGATCTGCAGTGAATGACATTTTTGCATACATTTAACGAGTAAACTTAAAAACGCCTGACAGTGAGAGGTGGACTGTTTTATAAAGCATGTTTTGGGTTTGGTTTGGTTTGAAATCTCGAAGCCATTTCAATGGTTTCTCTGAAATCACTTCAAATCCAAAACATTACCAAGGACTAGTTATTTTCATTAGTGTTAAAGAGTGAAGCAAAAAAGTTATTCAAGTTGACGACTCCTTTTAAAAGCTCCATTGTTGAAGTAAATTATCACAATATACTTAGAACGGAAGCTAGAGTGGCTCGAGTTCATTAGCCATCTCAAGTTGCAATGTCGTCATTAAAGAATCTTTGCCATCCACAGTGCTTGACGAGTATTGAGTGCGATATCCACCATTTTGTATTTCCATTATAACCTTTTAAAATTCTTAGCAGTTCAATAATTTCTCGTGAAATCTATGACCAAGCCAAGACAGCAATCGTTGCATCGCTTGCCTCAAGTCCCCTTTACCGTCGCAGTACGACAACAATCAAGCTAATCACTGCAGGTCACAATAGGAGGGCCCTCACGAGTAAAGCAAAATATATTCAATTGGTTGAAGTGCCGGCCATAGCTTATCTTAAAAGCATAGTAAAATAGCAGCTTTGTTGAATATGTGGTTCATGTTATAACAAATGGTTTTGTGGGACCGACGATTTTCGTTGGTTTCGAGAAAAATAACTTAGGAGATTTTTAACATGCAAATGATATTATATGATGCAATCCGCTCAGCCGCTTATATGTCTTCAATACGTATGCCCTCAGTACCTCAGCTTTTATTGCGCCTTGACAATTCGTATCTGTAAAAAGAGATAAATTCTAACCGCTGATGTATATGTGACATTTTTAAAGAAAATACAGGCTAGTAATTGAAACGGTTTCCTTTGGCCTAGCTGAAAAGAATGTGGAATGACCTTGCCCTATCTAGCATATAATACACAATAACATAGGCTTGCCTGCCCGTTTAAATCGCTGGCTCTTCTTTCCTTGACATCGCGCCGGAAATTGACTTGAACGAACAACCGGAAGTGTTGTTCCGTACGAAAAAAATGATGCCATATATAATAAACTAGTTACTAACTTCACTTGCTCGGGACCGTACTGAGGAGTATTGGCCCTCGGTCTTTTTTGTACAGACCGAGCGCAGCGAGGTCCGTACTGTCACGACCTCGGGCCAGTATTCCCCAGTACGGCCCTCGTGTTCAGTTAGTAAGAGGTTAGTATTTCCAGGTAATGAAAAAAGACACTTAACCCTTTCGATTCCTCCCTTGAAGCAGTCAACATTGAAATAATATGGAAATATGGAGCATTAACAGCTTGTAACTACAGGTGTGTTAAAATTTGAACAGTTGCTTTTATTTGAATGGTTAAAATTCAGTTTAATTTATAATCCTACTTCAGCAGCTGAGGCGTGATCAGGGAGGGCTATAAATTGTTTTATAATTAGACATCCAACAAGTGCATATTAATACTGCTGCAATAGTAGATAATGGTTGACCTTAACCATCACTGGAATATTAAGCTATTTGCTAAAATTAACTTTATAATGTAATTTTTACAGGGACAGTGCTTTTCTTGTGGCTGCCCCAATTCTATTGACATTTTTAAACTAAGGAGTATTCCTTTTAAAATGTGCTTTCAACTTTTTTGTTTTATTTCTATTCTGTAATTAGCACTGTTGACTTTCTCATTTTTGTATATCTTGTTTGTATTGCAAATTGTATTCTAATTAGCACCTTTTAGACTGTGCGTAAAGGCGCTTAATAAATTTCTTCTTATTATCGCTATCAATATGCAGCGATGACCTCAATTAAGCTATTTGAAAGTCAATTTCCAGAGGCAGATATCCTGTTGTGTACAAGAAGTTATCCTCTAAGAGATCCCCACAATTAGAGGTTGTCAGCAAAAAGTTATACTGCTGGATATTTAGTTTTTGGAGCATGTTCTAATGAAGAAACCTTTTTTTCGAACAACATTTGTCGATTCTATTAATTTAGGCTGCACACGATTGAACGAACTAAGCTGGGTGCAATATACTGTGTGATATTTGCAGTTGTATTGGTGGGTATTCTCGTTCTTAAATGATATGCATAACATGGAGACAAACTAAGTAAGGAGGAGTTCTCAATCTATTCTGGCATCATCGATTTAGCCGGATAAGAAATATCTAAACCACATTTTTAAGAGGCAGGACATACCGAACGAACGATAAACTGTGTGTGTGCTTCGCTAATACAATTGCAATATTATTATAGGCTTAAAATATTTATTGAAAGACAACTGGCATTGCATGAACGTAATATCAAGTTAAGGTACTGGAGATTAGACCTAATGGCAGTCAGGGCAGGGACGCGGACGAAAAGGAAAACGGATCGAATCGGATGACTTCTCCACTGGATTGGACAAAGCATTCTCATACTCGTCAAAATCATTTTCATCTTCTCCTACATTATCTTCTTCGTCTTCATCATCAGCGTATTCATCTTCCTCTTCTTCATTGTTATCTTGATCCTCGTCATTTTCATCTTCACTGTCTTCATCTTCATCTTCAGCTAGTTCGTCCTCATCCAAGTCCTCATCTTTATCGTTAAAGTCAGCTTCACTGCTGAGAATATGCAAAAATCAACATCAAAGTTTGCTTGGCGTTTTAAAAGCTGAACCATCTGCTATTGTTTTATTGCAAGACAAGATAATTCTCATTATAATTTTATGGTCTTACAATTAATTTATATCTGCACTTAGCTTAACATGAATGAAAAGTATTTGAATAAAACGATTGTTGTGCAGCTCATAAGGAAAGATCTAGTGCAGATTTTTTGCAATTTTTTTCGAAAATCGTTGTTTCATTTTGGAAAAACAAAGAACAGCTAGCATTACTTAAATAACTACTGAAAATGAAAATAAGTCCTATTATATAACTAAGCATTTCATGTTGTAAACAAGAGAGCTAACACACATCGGATGACAAAGACAAGATGTCGTCCGGGTCCCAAGTTATCAGACAAAGTAAGTTGACTTTTTCTCCAAATTTCTGTCTCATTATCGTCAATTAGTTTTAAGCCAGAAGTTTCTCTTACGCGTCTATGTCTCCTGCTTGAAAATCGCTTATTTCCTTCAGTGCAGGATTCCTTGATTCACCTTTATCTTCCGTGAGCCAATTGCATGGAAAAGCCAAGCCTACAGCCAGTACAGAGCCAACTAGAACAAAGGCTATTAATGTGTTCATTTTAGCGTCTGCTTTGTTTTTGCTTCAATGACAGCTAAAACTTGTGCTTTTATATGTTTGCATAAACATGCCCAGATGTACATTTTCTAACTAGTTGCCCACAAAGTTGCGATATTATCGGATAATGCTACGTTATTGGCTTTAGAAACTAATTTTACCAACACAACAAACTCAAAAATACTAATTTTGGCAGAATTTCCATTTCAAGTGTTGTTTAAATATTACAGCTTAACTTGCTTAAACAATTCATATGAACTCAGAATATGAACTATATTGGTAGATATTTATACCACCTTTCCCAGTACTTCTTAATGCTTTATCTCCATCGCAACCAGTCCTTCGTTGGATTTAACTCATTTTCATTTAATAAATTAAAATATATATATAAGAAGAAAAAAATAAGCAGATGATGATAAACGAGACTTGAAGGAATGCAAGTGCCTCTCAGCTTAGTTATCGATTGATTTTTAAAAATCTATTTAGAGTAGTACTTTGGTCTTTATCTCAAGTGTTTCTTCTTGAGATCGTTCCTAAGTGTTTCCATGCCTATATATGCCTATATAATTTCTCCGTAAATTTGCGATAACGGCAACAAAGTTGGAAAAAATGACTTGTAGAAAGCATAACCTTTTAATATTTTGAAAGGAATGTCGAGGGATCTTTTGGTCCTGTGGTCGATGTTGCTATCTAAGGATTTAATGATTAGTAAGCCAGATTATTTGCAAATACTATAGGTTCTAAATTCAGTTCAATACATGGGAAAACCGCAAAAAAAGTTGGTGCTTTAAATCTATAATTGACGGGTAATCAGGACAAAGTTATACATATGGTATTAAAACTGTTTTAATTAAGATTGCCCTGACTTGCATAACGTCAAATCCCCAAGTCCTTACGTTGATACCACATTCATGCAGTGAGAGTTGTCAGTCAACATTTTGGGCCAAGGCAAAATATTGCAAATATCTTGCTGCAACATACACATAGTTTATGGTTCATTCGGTGTTTCCGGCCTCTTTAAAAATTAATTTGTATAGCTATTGCCTATATCAGTGATTCCCAAATAGGTTTTGATCTCCTCGTTGTTTTAGTTGTTTTTAGAAGTGAGAATGCACACTACATTAAGTGCCATTATAATACGTATTGTACTCGGTGAGTCCCCTTGATTGTGGGTAACGGCAAATGTTGTCCGACAGGCAGTTTCTCAAGCAGAAAGTGGAAGAAATTTAACAAGAGTTAAACTAGGAGATTGAATTGAGCAGTCAGTGAGAAAACGTGAAAGTTCAAGACTGGAACGAGACTTGAACACATGGCGTCGCGATACTGATGCGGTAATTACATATAGTATATACCAATCTTTGTAAAACATAAAAGGTAATTAAAGCAAAAGGAAGTCACCACTATTAACTCTTATTGCAATATTAAAGATGCCCTTGATGTCGACATACTATAACCACAATTAAAAATTAATTGTCTTAATATTTTCAAGCCCAAAGCCAGTCGCATCTTAACTAAAAAGTGTGATCACTGTCAGATAAATGGTATTCCACAATACTCCTGCAAGTACGGTGCTACTAATTCGCTGTTATTCTGTAAAATAGAATTTCAGTTTATTCTTATTTTGTTATAATGTTGGCTGTTTCAGGCAAGGAAAGATTTCAGTGATTAATCGATTTAGCGTACATACTCTTTGTAAACAATAGCTTAACCTAGTTTTTGACCCTTAGATTTAAACTTGTTTGAAAACTGAAAATTTTTTGTGTATTTATGAGTTTTTGATTCTTTTCAAACACATAAAATGACATTCCTGCGTTTATACTTGGTAAAAATTAGACTTAAGTGTTTTCCGATATTTCTATTTCTGTGGAATTCTTTCGTAATATAAGATAGGTGATAGAATTATTTGTAGACCATGGCAGTCGAAGGTTTTTCAACTTAAGCAGTTGAAAAAAAGAAACCTGAAAAAATTCAGGCTTGAACAGGATTGGAACCCATAAACTCTGCGATACTGGTGCAGCACTCTAACCAACTGAGCTATCAAGCCAACTGGGGGCAAGTCAATTGAGAGTTAGTATCTATCCTGTAGATGGGGGGTAAATGAACATTAATATATGAAAGGATCATATATTTGAAACGCGGATGAAGATAGAATTATATGTAGACCATCGCAGTGAAGGTGTTTCAACTAAAGCAGTTGAAAAGAAGAAACCTGAAAAAATTCAGGCAAACTTTAAGGGTTCCGTGAGAACAAAGCTAACAATTCGGGATTGTCGTTATAAACAAATCCCTTTAATTTCGGAAAAGGAAGGTAAACAACAAGAAGGCTCCGTTGAAACACTAGAAGGTGCATTTCTCGAAAGTGCCGAAAATTTTTGGGTCGCCGTGATTTCGGAAAAGATAATCGGCGCTGTATCTTGTAAACAGAGGTTTCTAAGCATGTTTCAACAATTTCTCGTGAAATCTGTGAGACCAAGCCAAGACTGTAATCGTTGTATCACTTCCCTCGTGTGCCTTTCCTGTGGCAATGCGAAAAAAGACCAGTTCATCAAACAGGACACAATTGGAGGACCTTCATGGTATCTTACGAGTAAAGCAAAATATATTCGATCGGTTGAAATTCCGGCCATAGCTATTTTCCGATATTTTGCTTCGTTATTAAGCGCGTTTTCTGCTCATTCTGAAATTCGCCTCTTTTAATGCGATGGACTCGTATTGCAGCACTAAAACGAAAACTTTAAGGTTTCCATTGAAACAAAGCTTAATGGATTGTCGTAATAAACAAATATATACCTGTAATTACGGAAAAGGAAAGTAAAGGACAAGAAGGCTCTGTTGAAACAATTCTGCGTTTCTCGAAAGTGCCGAAAATTGTTGGGTCGCCGTGATTTCGGGAACGATAATTGGCGCTGTATCTTGTAAACAGAGATTTCTAAACATGATTGAACAATTTCTCTTGAAGTCTGTGAGACCAGGCCAAGACTGTAATGGTTTTATTGTGTGCTCTTCCTGTAGCGGTGCCAAAAAAAGTCCAGCTCATAACACAAGTCACAATTGGAGGATCTTCATGGTATCTTACAAGTAAAGCAAGATATATTCATTTGGTTGAAGTGCCGGCTAAAGCTATTCTTCGATATTTTCCCTCTTTAGGGAGTGCGTCTTCTCCTCCTTCTGAATTTTGTCTCTTTAAATGCTATGGTCTCGCGCTGCGGTGGTAAAACGAAAGCTTCAAAGCTTTCAATGGGAAAAAAGCTAAATGAAATGTCGTCTTAAACAAATCCCCGTTTCTCGAAAGTGCCGAAAATCTTTGGGTCGCCGTTATTTCGGGAACGATAATTCGCGCTGTTTCTTGTAAACAGAGGTTTCTTAAACTGAAACTTTGCTTATAAGATATATGGCTCTTATCTTAAAGGCATATTAAAATACAGCAGCTTGGTAGAATAAGTGGTTCATGTTTTAACAAATGGCTTTTCGGGACCGACAATTTTCGTAGGCTTCGAGAAAAATAACTTAGGTGATTTTTAACATGCAAATGAGATTATCGAAACAAGAGGACTAATTAAATTCCTATTATTTTCGTAGGGAAAATATGTCGTTTTGAGTGCAAAATAAGGTCAGCTAACATTTTCGGAGAGCCATCAGCAGCTTGAAAAATCGGAGGATAGGATTCTGTTTCCTAAAACTTTCTGCGGTCTAAATTTTCAGCTAAAAACGCCGAAAAGATCAACCTGTGTTAGCTTACACAAATACGCCTTTAAAAAGCTCTGGCAGCAATGTTGGGGAAAAATGACCTGTAGAAAGCATAACCGTTTAACATTTTAAAAGGAATGTCGAGGGATTTTTTGTTCCTGTTGTCGATGTTGCTTAAGTGATGTTGTTGTTGGTTTATCTAAGGATTTAACGATTAGTAAGCCAGATTATTTAATACTTTAGGTACTAAATACAGTTCAATACTTGGGAAAACCGCCAACCTGTTTGTGCTTTAAATCTATAATTGACGGGTAATCAGGACAAAGTTATACATATGGTATTAAAACTATTTTAATTAAGGTTGCCCTGACTTGCATAACGTCAAATCCCCAAGTCCTTACCTTGATACCACATTCATGCAATGGGAGTTGTCAGTCAACATTTTGGGCCAAGGCAAAATATTACAAATATCTTGCTGCAACATACACCTAGTATATGGTTCGTTCATTGTTTTCTGCCTCTTTAAAAATTAATTTGTATAGCTATTGCCTATATCAGTGATTCCCAAATAGGTTTTGATCTCCTCGTCGTTTTAGTATTTTTTAAGAGTGGGAATGCACACTGCATTAAGTGCCATTATCACACGTATTGTACTCAGTGAGTTCCCTTGATTGTGGGAAACGGCAAATGTTGTCCGAGAGACAGTTTCTCAAGTAGAAAGTGGAAGACATTTAACAAGAGTTAAACTTGGAGATTGAATTGAGTAGTCAGTGAGAAAACCTGAAAGTTCAAGACTGGAACGAGACTTGAACACATGACATCGCGATACTGATGCGGTATTTACATATAGTATGCATCAATCTTTGTAAAACATAAAGCTAATTAAAACAAATAGAAGTCATCACTATTTACTCTTATTGCAATATTAAAGATGCCCTTCATGTCGTCATATTATAACCACAATTAAAGAATACTTGTCTTAATATTTTCATGCCCAAAGCCAGTCGCGTCTCAGTACGATTTTAACTTTTGCGTTTTCGGATAAAACTAAAAATTGTAATTACTGTCAGATAAAAGGTATTCCACAATACTCCTGCAAGTACGGTGCTACTAATTCGCTATTATTCTGTAAAATAGAATATCAGTTTATTATTATTCTTGTTATAATGTTGGCTGCTTCAGGCACGGAAAGATTTCAGTGATTAATCGATTTATCGTACATACTCTTTGTAAACATTAGCTTAACCTAGTTTTTGACCCTTAGATTTGAAATTCTTTGAAAATTGAAAAATTTTTGTGTATTTACGACTTTTTGATTCTTTTCAAACACATACAGTGGCATTCCTGCGTTTATATTTGGTATAAAATAGACTTATAATAAGTGGTTTCCGATATGTCTATTTCTGTAGAATTCTTTCGTAATATTAGATAGGTGATTGAATTATTTGTAGACCAACGCAATGAAGGTGTTTCAACTTAAGCAGTTCAAAAGAAGAAACCTGAAAAAAATTCAGAATTAAACGGGAATCGAACCCGTAAACTCTGCGATACCGGTGCAACGCTCTAATTAACTGAGCTATCAAGTCAACTGGGAGCTGGTCAATTAAGAGTTTGTATTTATCCCCTAGATGGAGAGTAAATGAACATTAATATATGAAATGATCATATATTTGAACTGCGGATGACTGAGATAGAATTATATGTAGACCATCGCAGTGAAGGTGTTTCAACTTAAGCAGTTAAAAAGAAGAAACCTGAAAAAAATTTAGGCAAACTTTAAGGTTTCCATTGGAACAAAGCTTACAATTCGGGATAGTCGTTATAAACAAATCCCTTTAAAAGGAAGGTAAAGAACAAGAAGGCTCCGTTGAAACAAGGTGCATTTCTCGAAAGTGCCGAAAATTTTTGGGTCACCGTGATTTCGGGAATGATATTGGCGCTGCATCTTGTGAACATAGGTTTGTAGACACGATTCAATAATTTCTCGTGAAATCTGTGAGACCAAGCCAAGACTGTAATCGTTGTATCACTTCCCTCGTGTGCCCTTCCTGTGGCAATGCGAAAAAAAAGGACCAGTTCATCACACAGGTCACAACTGGAGGACCTTCATGGTATCTTACGAGTAAAGCAAAATATATTCGATTGGTTGAAATTCCGGCCGTAGCTAGCTATTTTCCGATATTTTGCTTCTTTATTAAGCGCGTTTTCTCCTCATCCTGACATTTGCCTCTTTAAATGCGATGGTCTCGGGTTGCAGCGCTAAAACGAAAACCTTGAGGTTTCCATGGGAACAAAGTTAAATGGATTGTCATTATAAACAAATCCCTGTAATTACGTAAAATTAAGGTAAATTACAAGAAGGCTCAGTTTAAACAAGGATGCGTTTCCAAAAATTGTTGGGTCCCAAAAATTGTTGGGTCGCCGTGATTGCGGGAACGATAATTGGCGCTGAATCTTGTAAGCAGAGGTTTCTTATCGTGATTCAACAATTTCTCTTAAGGTCCGTGAGGCCAAGCCAAGACTGTAATCGTTTTATCGCTTCCCTCGTGTGCTCTTCCTGTGGCAGTGCGAAAAAAGTCCAGCTGTAATTACGAAAAAGAGAGGTAAAGGACAAGAAGGCTCAGTTGAAATCCCCGTTTCTCCAAAGTGCCGAAAATCTTTGGGTCGCCGTTATTTCGGGAGCGATAATTCGCGCTGTTTCTTGTAAACAGAGGTTTCTTAAACTGAAACTTTGCTTATAAGATAAACGGCTCTTATCTTAAAGGCATATTAAAATAGCAGCTTGGTAGAATAAGTGGTTCATGTTTTAACAAATGGTTTTCCGGGACCGACAATTTTCGTAGGCTTCGAGAAAAATAACTTAGGTGATTTTTAACATGCCAATGAGATTATATCAGTGATGCAGTCTGCTCAGCCGCTAAATATATGTCCTCAGTACCTTTTGTTTTTATTGCGCCTTGAAACATCGCTTATGTAAGAAAAATAAATTTTCATCCCCTGATGTACGTGCGACGTTTTTAAAGAAAATACAGGCTATTGATTGAAACGGTTTCCTCTGGCCTAGCTGAAAAGAATGTGGAATGATTAGGTAACTAGCATATAACAATAGAGTTGATGTTCGCGGGCGTAATTATGTTTTGGCCCGACTCAGGCTCATTTTAGCCCAAGCCGCAGGCGAGGGTTAAAATGACCTCTGAGAAGGGTCAAAAACATATTTACGCCCAAGAACATCAACTCTATTACTATTATAATCATTTCAGAAGGTACTGAGAAAAGTCGAGAAATAATTAGCAGCATAGTGAGTGGTGAGTTGTCTT
>Ga0126336_10000131_pt1 | contig 21441 bp, 10 predicted proteins | sample SidCmetagenome_FD_92530 | JGI IMG/M metagenome (GOLD analysis project Ga0126336, IMG submission 92530) | Coral microbial communities from El Islote,Puerto Morelos, Mexico - Siderastrea C C metagenome | ecosystem: Host-associated > Invertebrates > Cnidaria > Coral | place: El Islote,Puerto... | reverse complement strand
TTGTTCCTTTATTTTCAATTAGCATGGTCATGAAATTATAGAACAGATACGTAAAACCACCAAAGCGTGTAGCGACCAAACACCGTCAATGCACCCCCCTAGCCAATGTGTAAATTCCTCAAAGCCGCCCCTCCTAAACATCGTGGTTCCGGCTTTCCCAAACACTTCAAGTATGAAGTGCTGTGGTTTTCTTAACTTCCCCTGCAAATTAATACAGGAGTAACAAAAAATGAACGAAGCAAGGGCAGCGGCTTAACGTCACCATCCATGACGCAATTGTCCCAACTGAGATGAGGTGATAACTGAAGTCAGCGTGTTCTTACCAGTGTTGTCTCAACGGTGTTTTCGCTTCGCTCGCTTTCGACTTTATTTGCTTCACTAATTATCGTGGAAATCCAACCTAAGGACTTTGCATTGGTGGTTAGTCCAGGCGTTGGAGCCACAGCCTTCCGCTCTGCAATCTTTGAAGCTGCGTTTATTTTCTTTCATACTGGGAGAAAGGAGAACACTGAAGGAGCACCAGGACTAAAGGGCATGCAGGGAACCTGCAACACTCAGGTTTGTATCATTTGGATTATGTCTGTTTTGAATTGGCTGCCTAATTAAAAAAACCCTCACTCTTTTTCATCCCCCTGTTGTATCTTGTCTTAACTGTACAATAGATTTAAGAATCACACCAAAAAACACACCAAATCGGATTTTGAACGAGAAATCTATTCAAAGTTGATTTTAAAGCAACTGATCCGCAAAAATATCTTACCACTCCATGTCTATTTTGGAATCCAGAGAGTGAACACGGTTGTGTTTTCTCTTTCAGTCGTCCTCTGGGTCTTCAGGCAAGCTGTTTTGTTATATAAGTAGTGCTATAAACTACGCCATTAGAGATACTGTAAGTTTGCGTTGAAAGCCGATAAGTCAATCAAAAGCGCTTTGGCTAGGCAATCCATGTAGTTGCGAGATATTGGATCATGTTCAAAGAAAAAGAATCAAATTAACACAAGGGTATACAGAATAAAAGGTCACAAGTCCCGCACATGCGTGGTCTGGGTAAGCTTGTAGCCACAAATGGGCACTATGGCCACGTAGGTAGCGGGCATTACCCTTCATCTACCCCCCCCCCCCAAAAAAAAAGATAAATAGTGAGCCTGAGTGTTAGCAGCCTCTTTGGTATACAGAATATCTCGCCTAATGTTTATTCAGCTGCGATGGCACTTGAAATTATGCTTCCGGGGAAAAAAGAGGTTTAAAACGTATTAAACGCAAATGCACCTTACAGCTTGATCAAAAAAATCCTAAACAGTTAAAGGGAGTGGGTGAGGGGACTTATTCCGTTGTTTCCTGTGCACTTCTTAAATCAGTTGGATGAATATCAGAGAAACAAACTACGCAGACGGAAACCAAAATACAATTTATTTTTGTCATTTTGGACAACGTTTTATGATTTGAAATTTTAGTTGTATATATCACCGAACTGAAAATCAACGGAACTTCGAGAGTCGCTAATGTCATTCTGAAAAGCTGGGATGTTTTTATTTTCTTCCTGTTTGCGTATCATTTTGCTTTACGTTCTTTCCGCATCAATCGAACAGAATAAAGTTACAATAGTACTACAGTGTGGTTTGAACTTGCTCAGGTCGAACTAATATCCTTGCAACTGGCTCACTTAAAGAACAGTGCATCTCAATTATCCTCTTAAACGTTCTTCTAAAACGTCTGTTCCTTATAGCGTATACAATGGGATTAACGACAGAAGCTAAACACACAGTGAGCATCAAAACCTCTTGTACTAGTCCAGGAATTCTAACATCAAAAACAACTACAATACCAGCGATTGCAGTCGGAAACCAACAAATTCCAAACAAAAAAATAACAATAAACAATGTCTTTGCGATGTGTACGTCTTCTCCTCGAATTTCACGGTTGTTAGTTCCCTGTGTATTGCCGCTGTCATGGCTGCTGTTGATTTGCCTTCTGTGCTGACTATCCGTGCGATATACTCCAATATAACATCGTATTATTATGATGATATTTCCGTACAATGATAGGTAAGCCAGAAACCGTGATATCTTGCTTGCGCTTTCAGATTTCTTGTCAATAGAGCAAAAGGCATTGTGTGGATTGAAGGCGTATCTCCCCAAACCGTAGAACGGCCGAGACGCGAGTAAAATAGCGTAACACCAAATACACGCCAGCATGCAGCAAACGTTTTTCGTTGTGTAAACATTTTTATACCTGCCTCTGTGCCGTATCATGACAAACCGATTTATACTTATTGTTGTCATTGTTACAAGAGTTGCGTTTAGTACAGCACCAAACATAAAACCTTGAAACTCACAACCGCCGTGCATGCCCAGTTTATTCTCGCCCTGTATGAATGTCGCGGTGGTCAGCGGTAGGACAGCCATGGAAAACAGAAAATCAGTGACTGCAAGGTTCACCACAAACACGTTCGGCGTTGTTCTCAGCGATTTCTCTTTCCACACTGCGATAAATACTAATGCATTACCACAAGCCCCGAGCACCATTAAAGAACACGTGACAAGGATTTCAATTGCCACTTGGAAGGAGCTGCGGGTTGGAAGTGAAAATTGTGATATTGTCGAATGATTCATTCTTTGGTCATCAAGTCTGAAGAAACAATAAGAACAAGGAATTAGTGAAATGTACTCTTAGTCACAAAGCGTATGCGCGTGCCATGTGTTCAAGCTTTTATGTATTTGTTTGAAATTTTAAGCGTGCCATTTCTTTTCAATGTCCGCACCGTTAGTTTTTAAGAATTGTTTGCTATCCCTCTGTGTTATGCTGTTCCGGTGGCTCCTCTAACTTTCAGTTTTACCCTTCTTGAAAATGAACGCTATTTTCCTGTGATGCTGTTTGTCTTGCTGTACAATGTGGCTCTACTTTTAATCCCATTCTGAGGCGGATAAAATCCTGAAGAGGCAGTGTCTCTGCTCTGTGTGTTTACCATTTCAAAACAAACAAACAAACAAACAAACAAACAAACAAACGGAAGTCCTGCTTGGAATGTGAACGTTAAGGCTATTGGTTTGCCAAGGAGAGAGAAAGTCCAAAATTCACAACCAATGCAACCAATACCAATGCAAGTTTCTGTTCCTAAAAGAAGGGGCTTTTGGCAGGATAAACTGAAGCCCTTGCTCCACTTTCAGTCCTGCGTACTGGATGTCTTGAGCTGTGTAAAGCTTGATCTACAGAGGAAAAGCTGATTTTAAAGCCTCAGTGTTAAAGGGAAACTAACTTAAGACACCGGCGATTTTAGTTATTATTTTGTGTATATTTTTTATCTTTTTTAAGGGTTAATGATCTTTGACTTTCTTGCGTAACAAATGCAGATAAAAATATCGGCCCGTATTTTGATTTCAGGGTCAAGGTTATCGGAATCTTTTTCAACTAAGTCAAGGAGAATGAAATAATGGCCAAAACGATAACAAGAGAGCAGCAGCGCCGAAGACAAACAGCACCTTTACTGCTGAAGAGTTTCCATTTGAATAATCGCACTTAAGTGGTCCACACTAAAGCTAAAACGGAAAGTGGAATTTATAAGGCATCCGATTTAGCTTTAGCTGAGTATCACTAAAAATTGACTGACGAACTCGCATTTAAAGATTAATCGTCTGCAACTCTTGACAAGAAACGACTTTTCAGATGAAAAGACTCCACCTTCTCTCCTCGGTTTATTTATTTATTTTTTTGCTCCGACTGACTGACCCATCATAAATATCGACGATGTTAAACCGAGGAAGAAGGTGTGACTCTCATGAATATGGCAGATTTTTAATTTCATGTGAAGGCTTGTATTACAAGGAAATCTAAGACTCAGGCTATTTAGCGCTTGGCAGAAAACTTGGCAAAATTCACGCCAAGAAACTGTGTTAATTTAAGGCTTACGAATATACCCTTACCGCATTCTACTTTAGTGTAAGAATAAAGCACTTACTTTCCAATAATCAGCACAGCAGTCTTCTATCGCAAGTAACGACTGAAAATAAGTGCAGTCAGGTAGATGAAAAAAGAGCAACTTTCATACGACAATTTTCATATGACCAATTTCCTTTCGTCTAACTGAAAATTAAACTGCCAAAAACTAACAGAAGGATATTAAACGTCGGAAAAATGTGATTTCTTATCGGCCTCCAGAAACAATATTTACTTTCCATCTATTTCCTAAAAAATATATTACAGGCACGATAAAAAAGCCCAGTTTGACAACTTTTAATCAATGGTCAAAGGAAGGAATTATCAATATATCTCTCTAACATCTCAAATACGGTATGCGGTAATTATTCTTGTCTTGTTCAAATTCACACAATCACAGGCAACACAAGGTAAACATGACAGAAAAAACTAATATCGAGAGACGTTTAGTGTTCGCCATACAGCGTAAAGTTCCCTATTCGCGGTTTCTCAAAGACAAAGATTTGGTCTCACGTTTTGGTCAGTTCTAGTTTACTAGAAATACTAAATCTTAAGGCAAATCTCTGTCAAACTCGTTGAGAATATTCTTTTCAGATTTCAAAGCCATCTTCCGGCAACTTTATTGGTTTTCTGTAAGAAAGAAAATAAGACCGCATCAATCAGTTTCAATATCCTTCAATATTAATCTCTTGAAGCAATTCAAGACTGTATTATCAGTGATTGTATCAGAACAAAAGGTGGGCTCCTCAATTAAAAAATACCGGCATTCGCACTTGTTATCATATCCTCTGCATAAATTAAGCACAGGACACGTTGTGACACAAGTACTGAAAACTTTTTGATATTAAAAAAAAAGCGAAAAGGGATCGCGGAAGAGGCATTTAAACATACCACTACAAAATTCAGGGCAATCACCGTCTTGAGTTTTTTCCAAGCTTATCAGCTAATGTGGTCAGCACGATCGTCACGTTTACATTTTACTCGCGATTTACACTCCACGGACAGACAGATGTGTGAGTCCACTCATCGCGTATGGCACTAGTATGGCCTATGCTTTAGACTGTTTTGGGCGAGGGACAAAGTTTCTAAGTCTCATCAGCCAAACTAACTCATATAAGGCCAAGTAACACGAGCGACATTTTTGTTCAACTTGTCGCCCAACAAAGTTGCGTTGCATGTTGGGATTGCTTGTTGCGCGTATTACCACCACTTCGAGCAACAAATTTTCATTTTGGCGAAAAGTAGACGTCGCTTTTGTTAATTTAGATCCATCTGCACCTTTTTCCCGTCATCTAAGGCAGAGGTAAACTGCTACTGCCGATCATAAAGCGAAACAGCTGCTGCCGCTGAATGTCGCGAGTATTTAAATTTTTTACCTTGAAGCCAAAATTCTGTATAAATCAAAACTGAGAACATTTGATCTTAGAACACCAAAAACAAGATATGAAAATTCTTGAAAGGCAAACAAACCACAATCAGTATACAATGGATTTTGCTAGACGTGAGGAGACACTACAGGTTACAGCCCGTTTCCATCCTGATTACTTCACAGGAACCTCCACAGTTCCAGTGTGCTAGTACATGCACAGAAGTTTAAACAAACCTGGGCCAATATTTTGGATATTCATCAATACAAACATGTCTTGTGGTTTCTTTCATTAATACTGAAAATTGGTAATGTAGCCCCTTCAATTTTCTGCTAAAAATATTTAATACTACTGTGCCCAAACTAGTAGTCAATAAACAAACAACTTTATGTATGCAACCTGCAGTCCCACACAATCCACCGTACACAATTGTTTACTGATTGTGAGATGCTATTACCCAAAACACTTACCATTTTACAATGCATATGCATTTCATTTTACAATACAATGTTGTTTTTATGTCATAGTGTATCTGCATGGAACTTTTGTTTTGCATGCACGCTTATAAGGATCCTTTTTTGTGGCTTCAATTTAGTCTTACTACGAATGCTTATGCTGTGGTTCGCAAAAAGAGTAATCGTTTCAGTTGCTCAATCATTATCATGGCAGTACACTCCTACCCAAGCAATCAACTCTGTAAATGAAAAGTCTCGGTCCCATTGATGGAAACAGATACCTTTTTGCAGATTTTAATATCTTTGCACAAGAGAACATTGAACTTGAAAATACGTAGCGATATTGTCCGATAAACTAAGCTTCTTGCACAAAAAAATGATCCGGCTTCTTAGATCAGGCCCGTAGCAAGGTTGAAAAACTCGGGGGACCGAGCAAATTGGCCTAGTCAAAGTCCCCCCCCCCCTTCCCACCACCACCTGGTAAAAATACAGACGTTATCAAATATGTTATAAGGCATACAAAAGGTCATATCAGATAGATACTAACACTGTTAGTTGTTAGTTAGTTGTTGGTGTCGTCAAAAAGAACAGCTTTATACGATACATTGTTTGTTGAAAATTTGTCAAAAAGCTGCTTCCTCTTTGCTTTTTCGCCGACAAAGTTGTTGGCAACATTTCGCCCGGTCAAGGAACTTTTTTGGTGGCGCGAAAATTGCTTGCTTATCCTCAAACATTTTGACAGCAAAGGTACGAATTTCGGAGCTGTTTTACCTAACTCTCGTAAACGTTTGCGTAGCGTTTGTTACTCAGTTGGTGAGATCAATAGAATTTTATTCCTGAGACTTGTTTTACAACAATGGGCTTAAAGCTTGCAGCAAATACACAGCAGTCGCTTGATTATTAAAGGTATTAAGGTCTTTCATAGTCTTAAGGTGATTCCCATCAACTGCATTCCGCATCATTTTTTTGCGTGATTACGAGCACACGAGCGCGCGCACCTTCAGAATTTAATAGGTTTCCTATGAAAGCTGAGCAGTTCAGAGAAATAACAGGTCGTTTTGTCCTAAACGAGCTCGGTGACCCCTATTTTTTAATACATAAATTCAAATGGCACACGGTCGAGTACAATATGTCGCGATTTCAAGAAAAGTTAAAAATTCTGCTTTGAGATGTTTTTATTTAAATGCTGAAAAGAACACGTCACTTTTACACTTTTACAGGCACTTTTAGCATCAGCATTCAAGACTGATTGTTGCGCATTAACTTGTTTTAATTATATATTTTTTGGCACATTAATTGTAATGTTTTTTTAACAGTCCGGGCCACAACCAGAACTGGATATATAGTTTCCTGCAATTTCATTGGTTCAGATGCTGAACCAAAACATTGGCTTGACCGCGAAAGGACTAAGTTCCAGATAAATTTCTCGTGCAAGAAATACAGAGTGCTTGTAGGATTACCGTGAAAATCAACCTTAGTACGGATAAATCTAGACGATTTTATTCGTCCAAGGATTCGATTCACAGATATCAAGATGCTGAGCTCCCAGGAATCTCTTTGTATACAAGCCGTAAGCAGGCGACCAGTGCAGTTAAACACCGATAGAATGCATGTTTTGCAGTGAAAACGGCTTGAGTACCGATACATACGCAGTCGATGAGCTTTTAAACGTCGAGTACTAGTCTATATGTGTGTTGTGAGCGAAGATAATTCGGCCTGGAGTGGTTCATTCTATTCTGCACTAACTTGTAGGTTACTTTAGAATTATAACACAGTATGTTCGATATTGCCACGAAGTATGATGTACTTAATTCGGTTGTTCTTTACTTAACTCTTTAAACTCTAACAGTGACGAAAATAAAATTTCTCCTTACATCATCACTGCTTGTTCAAACATTTAAGTGATGAGAATAAGGTAAACAATCACCAAGGACGAGATGTCTTCAGCATTTAGACAAATTCTCCTTCCTAGGTCCATACGAAATGTATAGAGAACTGTGAGGAGAATATGCATTTTCATATCAGGACTTAAAGGGTGAAACTGGGGTCGCTCCTTCCACTCAAGGATAGTCGAGGAAGAAGAACATGCAAACGCGCAAAAGTCTGCTGCGCGTGGAAACGTGACGCGCATGTGGTGAGCTAGAAGGAAAGACGCCCTTCGGCGCCCTTTGGCGGCCGAGTGACATTAAGCTCCAGTTTCATATGATTAACTAAAAGCCAATTAGGCTCATCCAATAGAGTTCCTTCCGTAATGACATAAGCAGTCGTGCTATAATTTGCGGAATTGCTCGTCTTGAGTGATAATCAGTTTCGGAACCATCACGAAATCGAAACCAACCAGACGGCAGGAAATAACATAAGTTTCCCTTTGAAAGATGAGCCCGGCTAAAAAGTTAACTTGTGAACAATCCTTCCAGACATTGATTTCATCACACAAACAAAAAATTATCCTATGATTTCCACGTCAGCCATGCAGAATATTTTAAAAGAACCGTCAGGGCTCTAAAGTGACTCAGTTTAAAGACCGGTTGCACACTGCAACAGCGAATCAGCATACAGTGAGTACAAATGTGTTTGCAGGGAAGAGGAGCACCTCGAAAACATGGCACGGACCCTGACACTTAAGGGTTCAACTGCCGCCTAACTATCTGAAAATCTGTACTCGCACCTGTCTTAAAATAAGACATTCATCTAAAATATCTAACCGACACAGTTCACCACCAGCTGTAGAGGTTTTTCACAAAGTTTGTACATGAGATCTTCCGCTGACGCTGGCGCTGATTACGCTAGGAGAGCCATCGACACTTCCTCTGTGTCCACCTGTGCCACCAATGAAAAGATCACGTGCTGCTCTGCGCATGTCATTGATTCTCCAAAAGTAGATCAGTGGATTTACGGAAGAGTTTATCAACAGTGCAGAGATGGCAAAATTCATCTCAGTTTTACTCTGATTGGAGCTGGTGAATCCACTAATAATCTGCACAAGAACAGCAGGAAGAAGGAATAACAGAAGGGCTAAGAAGATGTAAAAAATTGTGATAGCCCGGCGCCTCTCCCTTTTGTAAGCAATCATGGCGCTGTTTTCTTCTGAATGCAACGAGTGGATGTTGTTACGTTTGATTTTTATCACTAACACTACCTGAACAGCAAGAAGGTAGATCGCTAAAATACCAGCGATTACTGAAGTTATTATTTGATTAGTGTTTTCATCGATGCCCGAGAAACGCAGGACGATGAAGCCGATCCATATCACCCAGAGAATCGTCAGGTTGCGTATGGTCTTTTTTGTTGTCACCCGGGTCCGGTAACGCAGTGGCTTTGCTACGGCTATTGTGCGATCTGTACTGATGTAGGCCAGGCAAATAAAAGAACCCCCGGTGCATAAGTAGAGGAACGCTTCGTACAAAGCGTGCACCATTTCCGAGCTGCATATGGTTGACTGGTAGTGAAGCATGAAACGCCACGCAATAAAGAGGGGCTGGGTCACCAGGCCGACCAATAGATCTGTCAAGGCTAGGCTACAAAGTAGAATATTCGCGGAAATGCGAAGTTCCCGGGTCTTGTAGATTGTGATGACAACCACGAGATTGCTGATGACAGCAAAAATAGCGAAAGGTGTGTTTATGGCGATGATGGAAATGTTCAGTCCATAGTGATGCGTGTCACTGTTCAGTATCTGAAGACTGCAGCTCAACTGGTTTGACTGGTTTGTTGGTGGGATCACTGTTGAGTTGTTCATCGTTTTCTAGAAAAGAAAACATAAGACTAACTATTAACCCTTTTTACCAGAAAAGGACATTATATATAAAGAAGGTTTTTTTTTTTGTAAATATTAGGTTTATTTTAACCAAAATTTCCTCGCTGTTATGTAGTTTGTATGCTTAACTCTCGGAAGCTTAAGTGTTTTATGTTAGACGCTTAGTTTTAACGTTTTAGGATTCTTCGCAAATTGCACATGAATCCCAATGATACTTGCCGATCAGTTGTTGATTAGGCTAATCTTGCTATTACCTTTTTTTATCTGTTTGGTTGAGCTTAGGTGGGAAGATTTGAGGATATTGTTGGAGTAGGTTAAATATCTCGATGCCAGCTGAAGTAAGCATTTCGATGCGCATTGAATTGCATTCTATCTTCTCTAAATACTGCTGTGTGCAGAAATAAAGGTTCATTTTTTAATTTGGACGGTCTGACTTTTGATTGCTTTTAAAAGTAATTTTCTTAAAAAGGTCATGCTTATTATACACCTCAAGATAGTCGTGTTACATTTCTGCGACGTATGTCTAATCTCGGACATAGACGATGGCCTGCATTTTCGCAGAAGACTGCTAAACTGCTAAATCAAGTTGATGTATGAAGGCTGGCCTTATTTAGGGGCATCTGATCTAGGATTTTGGCATTTCCACTTTGAAGAACGAAACGAGCGTTTTCATATATCGTTTATTGTTTCTTAAAGTAGGTCAAGCTGCAAGCCTGCTGAAAGTTGTAAATTTTATCGTGTTAAAATTGTGTTTCACAACAGATGGCCGGGCGTTTGCAGAAAAAAGCCACCTTTTAAGCCATGAACGCCTTTATCTGCTCAAATTCCAGTCCAAACGTCTAAAACTTTGCATCAAGAAAACCAAACTTCCCTTCAATTTCCAGGGCATCTTTGGGAATTTGACTTTGGGCATGCACACAGTTCAAATCGCCTAAAAAAGGCCGTACCAGACCCATTCTCGCCCCCAGAGCTGCGATCCCTTTGGCCAGCGCCACGGATCAAGTGCTCTCAAGGACAACGCGTAAGTGCAATAGCTGCCCAGTTTTGTAACCGATGGTAACCGTTATTGTTTCAAATTTCTGAGGCTGCGCAGAAAGCCGGAAGTCCGTGATTGGCGGACTTCCTGCTTTCCGACCCTGCCAGAGCTCTCGGTCTGTGACCCTGGCCAAAAGGATCGCAGCTCTGGGAACGAGAATGTACCAGACCAACCTTTCGAGTTGGTTCTCAATTCGGTTTTCAATAGGGTTTTGGCCATTTAATAGTCTTCCCTTGTTTTGGAAAAGATGTCACCTAACGTGAGGAAAGGGGGGGGGGGGGTTTGAACAAGAAGTAGCAACAAGTGCAAAGAAAAATTTTCCGTCAATTTCTCAGGGAAAAATTTCTTGCTTTTCCTTGTGCAACTCTATTCAATTTATAAGATCGCTCTAGCTGAGGCAACTTTTGTTAAGATTTTGCCTGGTGCATCTGCTGTCTCTGAAAGTGCTGGCTTAACAAACTCTACAAGGGCCATGGTCCGTCAAGGCATGTTTCGCAAAAACGTGCCTTTAGCCTTTGTAAGGGACGTTTGTGATGGTGAAGAGGAATATCACCAAAACAGCGAAGGCTCTATGTCCTCTAAATAAGGGCGACTTCTGAGAAGTTAGTTTTTGCAATTAATTTAAAACAGTAGGTCAGCGAAATTTTAAGACATATTTATACAGAGCAAAGACTGTGTGATGGTGTAGTTTCAGTTTGCTCCTGCTGTTTTCAAGAAAAATATTGCGATAAGAGCAAAAAAAATATGCTAAATTTGGCAAATATATGATATGGCTGGCTCCTATCTTGAGAGGTTTAGAGACTTTTATCAACCATTGCAGACTTTTATCAACCATTGAGAGCTGTGAAATAAGCGAGAACTACACTAAGATATGATTGAGTTAGACTTAAGTTAAGGGTTTTGAACAGTAAAAGAACTACAGATTTAGAACGTAGGTTGGTAAATAAGAATTTCCTGTTTGAAATCTGCATCATTAAATGAAAATTTAACGTGACATTAAATTAGATGATCAATACAAACAATGTGTAAGCGAAAGGAAAAGTAAAGAGGATTTACTATACAAATGATACTCTGAAAGATTTTATAAGTTATCAGAAGACGTGTATATAGATAGTTGCACAAGCAGCACGAAAGATAGCGCGATGAGAAGTAGTAATCTTTACCTTCAGGCCGGTGTAATTCTAAAGTGATCTTTAAACAAGACGCTGTCATGTGATGTAGTGTACGATACAAAAAATAAAAGAAAGAACCTTTGTTACCTTTTTTGGCGGAAACTAAAAATATTTCTTCTTTGGAAAAGGTCTTTAGTTTGCTTAAAAGTCTTGATTCAACACACCGCTCTTGCATGCGTGCGGGACGAAACTGACGTCGCAACCTAAATGACGTTTCCGTAGTTATTGTGCGATAAAATACCAAATCTAATGAGCTGTTACATGTCGCCAAATGCGTTTTTGTTCCTTGTTTTCTCAACGTTGCTACCATATAAATTTACGTATATATCTGCTATAGCCATTATATAAATGAAGAATTATTAGCCACCACAGGGACAATAAAAGTTGAGCGTGAATTTTACACTTTCCCATTACATCATTGCCCAAAAAAAACAACATTTCACATACGGCTTGCTTTTTTATCTTTAGATCAATGCCAAGCCTCAAGCCATTTTGCAATTGGGTGGTAAATATTTATTTTTAAAACATAAGCAGTAAATTGAAAAATGCAGGGATGACCACACTTTTAATTAATTTCTATTTTTGTCTCAAATTAAAATCACGTTAACATCGATGGTATCTATCAAGAGCACAGAGCTCTTGGACTTAAGATTTTTTGTGTTAACCATTAGAAAGCCCCGACTGGGATTCGATAAAGTAGGCTTCAAAAAAAATCGGAACTGCGTGTTAGGAATAATTTGCACAAATCTTTTTCTCTGGTGAGGATAACGAATCCAGAACCGGGTTTTCTTTCGAGATACGAGTTGTTATCTTGGGACGCGATGTTTGAATAATATATATTTGTCTATATTACACCTTTTCCAATGACATGACATAATCAGTTATCATTTGATAATCTCTTTGTCTGAATTGAAAAGAGAAATTCATGTTGAGTAAAAATGTGTCCATGGCAAGTCACGATCGTCCTCTACCACTGCTTTTAAACAGCAATATCATCATTTGAAATCCATAATAAGTGAATGTTTGAATTTAAATATCGTTTGTTGTTTTTTCAATAATTGCACGAATGTCATCTTGACGTGGTGTTTCCAAGAATAGTGCTTAACCGGAATGTGGAATAGAATATAATAAAAATCTAGAATTTGACATCTTTTGCTAGACCCGAATGCGATCCTCGAAGTAACAAGGGCATCCTTTTTTTCACTATGAATGAAATACAAATGAAATGAAGATGTGACCATCGCAGCTGTAATCGCAATGAAAGCAATTGCGAATTAGGCCCGAAAAAAAAGATTTTCGGGGCTTCAACGGAATTCGAACATAAAATGAAATGATGTGAACTGCGGAAATACAAATGAAATGAAGAAGAATTTAAGCAATTGCAAATTTTATTTCCGCAGTTCACATCATTTCATTCTAATTCGCAGTTGCCTAAATTGCAATTACAACTGCGATGGTCACATCTTCATCCGCAGTTTACATCGCTTCATTTTGTGAATAAAATACAAGTACAAATACCAAAACATAATGCCTTTCTGATAACACCCTTGTTACGTTGGTCGTTGTCCGTCATACATTTTTTTTTTCAAGCTATCCTTAAGCCATCGGTGAACTTTCAGCATATTTCATTGCATCGAACAAAAGAAAAGTTAATGTGTCTTTCTTGTAGTTTTATTAGCTCGCACACGCATGTCCAAAAAGGGTTTTTCCAATCCCGATTTCCATCCATTGTGATCCTGCTCGACGATCCCTGTTTGTCACTTGGCTCGAAGTGATTTCTTGTTTTCATCGCATTTTACCGACATATAAGTCTTAAATACTTGTCCGCATACCGCCTGAAAAATAGAATGTTTCGCTTTCCATCGTGTTTAGTAACATTTGTTTTAAGATTCTCAATATTTGTCATTGAATTTCTAACTTTCTGATTGGTTCGCCACATAAGTGTTATCAGCGAAAATTACCCTTCTTTGCCTTTTAAGGACAGTGAATGCTTCAAGTGTATCGGCGTTTAAAATTTTCTCAAGAAACAAGTGTGAACTATTTTTGCCTTATGATAAAGTGACATTTTGAATTAAGCTAAGTTTTCGAATAGATATAAAATTTGAATGTTAAATGTTTTGTTTTACGTTGCAGGCCTTTAAGGAGGTGTTATGTCGTGTGATATATTGTAGTCAAATTTTAGAATCCAAGTAACAGAACGTGTTAACCCTTCGCCTATTAAAATTATTTTGCAATATTGTATAGAAAACTCTCAAGCAAGGCAAGTTTTCACAAAAGATAACGATTAAAGATAATTTCCTTAATCTAGCGAATAAAGGAAACAACGTCAGAAAAACTGGAGAAAGTATCATAAATTATTCATTATGAATAGACCTCTTTTACAACGTATTCAGTTAGCTGGTGGATCAAAATAGTGTAAAACGACACACTCAGAAAAAAAAAAGCCATCTCGTAAGCGACCACCTCGGGAATTCAGAACAGTTTATTATTGCCTATCGATCACAGAAGAGGTTGGCAAATGCCCAGGCCAACGAACACTTTAATATAAGAAGTGCATTCTTATATTAAAGCGTTCACTGAGTGGTCACTTGCGAGTACGTAAAAACGGAGTCAGGGTTTTATCGACGTTAAAATGAATAAAAGATATTTAAACAGATAACTATCATGTTCGCAGAAACCATAATAATTATGCCGGACGGGCATTCGTCTTCCTGAATTTAGTTTAACATTGCGCGAATGCCCAAAATTTTTTTGAACCTAATTTTCAATTTTGTTCCAGAAGAGTTTTTCTCTAAACCTATAAAATCGGCTAACTGTGGGAGAAACTTTTTCCTTCTCTCTGTCTCTGTCTCTGTCTCTGGCTCTGTCTCTGTCTCTGTCTCTGTCTCTGTCTCTGTCTCTGTCTCTGTCTCTGTCTCTGTCTCTGTCTCTGTCTGTCTCTCTCTCTCTCTCTCTCTCTCTCTCTCTCTCTCTTTCTTTCTTTCTTGGTTTTTGAACTCGCATTTGTCGTATATTTGTACACACGTGACATCTTTTAACTGCAACTTACAAGATATGTCTTGACAGAATTTCAAGCCTTTTCATTCAAGCTAAACGGTGTATGTGTGTTTACTCTAATCAAGTGATTACGAACATTTTTTTAATTTCTGAATTGCGTGCATACTATGTAAAAATATTTACACATACAACAGGAAAGCATTGGGTAAAGCACAGTAAACATATAGTCTCAGTTAAAATCATTAATTAGTGACTTTTGATTACTGCCAGGGACAGAAAATTAATTTTAGTTTTGTAGCCAGTTCAGTCGCCTCTTTAATAAGCAAGATATTTTCGTTATTTTATGCCTTTCTTGTTTATAAGAACTGTAATTAAAGGGGCACGAGTCACGAGTATTTCGCAGATTTCTGGTCAAAACTGTGCTAAAATTATCGGTAGCTAACTTTATCCACGCCCAACATTGTGTTTGAACATTTAAAGGATCATATTAACTTAATTTCATTAAGAGAAAACAAACCATCACCATTTAATATCGATTTAATGTCAACACGCTTAAAGATTTTGAAAAGTTTAGCCTAATTTTTTCAAGTTGCAATCCATTTCCATCCGTGCTATCCGTAGCAACAGACGACAAAAAATAGCTTCAGTGAAGTAATATAGTCTTTAGTAACATAACTAGACCATAAGTTGTGGGCGTTTATTGATGTGAGGACATAGTTTTGGTTTTTATAGTGAACTAAAACAGCGTGACTTAATGCCTCTTTAATATGTACCAAATTTGGAGCGTTTACTTGATCTGGCAAGAATTTTTCCTTGACTGACAGGACTAAGAAAATAGTTTTTTTTTCTTCCCGATCTCCCCCCAACTTGAACGTGAATTTTTTGGACTTGCTGTGTACTGGAATAATGTGATTGTAAACGAAATTTCCTTTAAAGTGGCGCCGCAATGTCAGGTTAATTTTTCACAAGAAATCAACTATTTCCCTTCCCATTTCCCTTTAGCCAATTTTCCCTTAAGGGATGTTCAAACATTTTATTACAGAGAAGAATTTTGATAGCCTGCTCGAAGTCTCACTTACTCGAATTTCTTTACCCTAATTTTCATTATCTAAAACAGTACTTACTTTCCATAAATTTTGGATGCACCAATCCGTTTTCTAGCGATGCAGACCTCAGAAGAAGAGTTTTTAAATGTTTTGGTTTTACGTCGTACTCTACCTTATGTAGGTTTTATATCGCGTGATATACTTTTGGCAAATTTTAAAATGCAAATACACTGGACGTGCTAGCACTTAATCTATTGAAATTATTTTGCAATATCATTAAGATAGCTCCTCTCAACAAGGATAAGTTTTCACAAAAAGTACCGATTAAGGATAATTTCTTTAACCTGCCGCGAATAAAAGAAATAACGCCAGAAAATGGAAAGTAACGTAAATTATTTAACATAAATTATTAATTCATAATAAATAGACGTATTTAACAATGTATTCAGGTAGCTGGTGAAGTAGTATAGCGTAAAAACGACATACTCAGAAAAAAAAGCATGTTTAAAAAAAATCCGAAACTGAAACTTCCATAAGATAACTTCATACATACTTTCAATTTCTACAAGATCTATCTCCTTTCTTTGATTTGTTTTTTTCTGACTGTTAAATCTGATCCCGACTGAACCGTATAAACGGCAAGTTAAATGCTCATATATTATCAAATTTGATATTATTATCTTGGCATTCTCGGCATAAAATGACAGACACGATTTAATATTCTTAGGTTTTCGTCGATTTCAGATAACAACTCCCTACTGTTATGCCTTTAGTTATTTTACCCTTTTTCGTTTTGCTCTGGAAGAGGCTTGAAACAGAAAATCCAATTACTTTATAATGCACAGACAATGGAATATCATTACCTCAGTCTGGTCGTATGCTTAGTGGCAAATTGAAACGTTTCGATAATGAGTTTTTCTTTCCTGAACAGGAAGACTAAGGAGCCAAATTCTTCCTTTTAAAGAATTCTTCTAAACATTCCTCAGTTTTAACCGCTTAATGTCTGGCTGTTTTTGTGTTATTGAATGCGCTGAAAAAAGTATTATACTTCTTCTCAATAAACATGTATGACAGGCACGCTGGAAGTGTTGTGACGTTCAGGTTAGTGGGAAGCTGCCTCTTCATTAACTATTCGCTTAAAATGTCACCTCCTATTAACTACTGGAAGTGCTTAATTTCGTTCATCTTAATATGTATTGTCTGTGGTAGACCACTAGTAGCAAGGTATCTATCTTTCGTAGGAATTGTGTATGATTCGATTATTTTCAGTTTAAATTTTCACGGTCAAAATTTGAGGGATCTGAATATAGGGAAGAACATTTGAAGTTGTCGATTAAATTATCTGCAGTCAAAACTTTCATCGCTATCAGTTGAGAGAGAGGCATATGATTTTTGTCCTTTTTCATCATTCTATTAACCTTCGTATGTTCTCACGAAAACGAAGCTTCTCCGACGGTTAAATACAGTGAAGTTGCTATAAGAGGAATGTACATGCCAGACTTACTCTCTACCAAACAAGGTTCCACCCATTCGTCTTGTGTGGTCCAAGGTCATCGCCTTGTGCGAGAGAAGAAAGTGAACGCCTTGCTTCTTGACATTATGAAGATCTAAGTAATATCCTCCATAACTAATTCAGCAATTATATTCTTTACTGCGTAGTCATTTGTTTACCTTATCCACATTCCCCGCAGGAAGCAGCCTTTGATCATATCTATCCACAAACTGATAGCTGTCATACACTTAGATTAATAGTCACGTTTGTTCCCATGCAACACTTTTGTCAAACAAGTTGCTTGCACTAAGCGTAGAGTCCTTACTTCAGTAAAAACAAATATAATGTAAGGCTTTGAAGAATAACCAGGGGCAGCTAACGGTTCGTTTCGGCGGAATACCTGTTCAGCAGACCTAAATTAAATCCCCTGAGATATTCCGTTTTTTATTATCGGTGAAAACTGGAGATTTCTTTGGCGAAACATTGCCTCAGACTTTCCTACAAAGGTGACTGATTATTCCTATTATTTTCAGAGGGACAAATATGTCGTTTAGAGTGTGAAATAAGGTCAGCTGGCATTTTCGGAAAGACAGTAGCAGCTCGAAAATTCCATGGATAGGATTCCGTTTCTGAAAATTTTCTGCGCCTTAGATTATCAGCTAAAAACTTAAAGTCTTTCAGAAAGAAAGAAAAAATGGATCGGTGCCCACATGTCCTGAATCATGCAATACGAGAGAAAGTTCAGTTGAGAGAATTTGAAAGTGCACTAGTATGTGATCCGAGCCGCTATTAAAAGCAACAGATTTGCTGCCTTGCAAAATCTATATGGAATATTAAAAAAATATATGCCAGTATGGAATGTCAATTTCCCATCTAAAAGGCGTGAAATAAACAAAAATAATGAGCACAGCCGCACAAGATATAAGGATTTAAGGATTTCACTCGACACCAAGAAAAAACAATCTTGATCGCACACTACAGTGGCCGTGAAAGAGATGTGGTCAGACCCTTACAGCTGTCAGTGCCTACAACAAGGATCATATAAAGCTGATCCAGAAACCGCATCTTATTAAGCTTCTTGTGACTTTAATTTTAACATACTTAGTATGTAATGCATTTTCAAAGCATGGAAGTGCTTAACCGTTTTGTTGAGTTAGGATACGAATGTAGAAATCATGGGTTTACGTTATCTTTTCTGTCTGATAATGTTTTAAAACTTAAACGCGATCTTTTTCATCGACGACATGAACTGATGCCAAAATGTGGCGTATATTTGTACATCGGGTGTTATCTTTTTTACGATATAATTAATTTCGCAGTTTTTCTTAAATTTTGTACAAATATGTAACTGCTTTTCCTTTTGAGTTTTTTGTTTCCGACATCACGTCAAGATAATTCACTTGTCGTTTTTGCACGGAGGTTAACGAGAAAAACACAAGCATCTTCTAATTCTTCCTCCAAATCCAGTAATCCGTTAAACCAGTGATCGGGCGAATTGAGCTACTTAATACACCTAATGTATAGATTTAGCCAAGCCTAAAAGCGGAGCCCCCCACTCCCCCTTTTTTGTTTTGTTCTGTTTTGTTTTTTGCTGGCACTTATTAATTTGTAAAAAATACTCTCATCCAGGTCGTTAAATGTAAAAAAAAAAGGAAAAAAGAGAAAAAATTCATATCCTCCCTGAGAGCCGAACCCGGATCGACGGCGTCAAAAGCCGGGAATCAGTCCTCGAGGCCATGAGCGTTTATTCTCGTCGATTAGGCCTACTCTGGGACCTTAAAGGGGCAGCATCGCCAGGATTTTGCTCGCGTTTGACCCCACTGAAAAGCCAATAGTCACATTAACATATATGAAAGCCTAAAAACATTGGTCATTTTCGTGTTCAGACACCATACTAATTCAGTGAAGCTATTACTAAGTGTCTTTGGCCACGGATGGCCAAGATGGAAATGGATTACAGTTTGAAAACGTCTGGCGGACGTTTTCAAATTCTGTGCTTGTATCTTACAAAAATCATTGAAAACTTATTATGGTTTGCTCTCCTTGCAAAAATTCACTTGATATCCCCCTCTTGATGTACCAGGAGCATTTTGTGTGTGGGTGAAGGCATTTAATCTCAATTTCAGCGCAGTTTTGACGAGACGCGAGCAAAATCCCCGTGACACTGCCCCTTTAAGTCGCCTTAAGGCTACTCCGGACCTTCGCGGGAGTCCTCGGGGAAAAAATTCGTATGCGCGCGATTTTAAAGGAAAACACGGCAAACTATATATCGTTGGAAAGCTTAATAAATGTAGATTTCGGAGAAAAAAATATAAAATGGCCGGTTTCTTCAATTCCACAAAAGAAAATCACAAACAACCACGAAAATGACCATGTGTCGTTCAATTGAATTAATAGGGTATCAAATCCAAGCGGATTGGCGAAATAACTGCACAGTGTTAATCACAAAGGATCAATCATCAAAAGTGTGTCAGCATTTTTCGATATTCTGACCGGATATTTTTTAATTAATCTGTCAAGTTCGAGCAGCAAAGAATACGCCATTAGCATTGCATTGAAGATCGCCACAGGTAAAATATTACAAATTTCAAAAATCCCTGACACGCTTTTGTGTGACAACATCTGAGGAATGTTCAGGCCAAATTTCACAGAAATCTGCCGAATTTTGGTACTCTATTAATTCATTTGTTTGATTGAATGACGCATGGTCATTTTCGGGATCATTTTTCCAATTTTCTCTTGTGGAATTTAAAAATTGGCAATTCATATTTTTTTCCAAAATCTACATTTATTAAGCTTTACAACGATGTATAGTCTGCTGTGCTTTCCGTTAAAATGGCGCGCTTACGAATTTTTTCCCGGAGGACACTGGAGGACACCTGCGAAGGTCCGGAGTAACCTTAAGTCACCCAAAGTCGCCTTAAGTCGCCTTAAATCGTTTATTTCTGAAAAGGCCTAAAACACTCAAATTGCATTAAAGAGGTTGTACATCACCATTTCTAAAATAATTTGTCTGCCGAAGAAGTGCTTATTGGGTCACTACTCTCTCTGAGTGACTCCTGAGAAAGTGCTTCCATTTTTTGTGACAATTTAAATCTAAAATACACCCACTCAATTTGAGATTCAATTGGCAATTGTACTACTGGTCACTAAAACCTTTGGGGGAACTCCTCTACAGAAGTGATTGGAGTAATGCACTTAAGAAAGCCCTTTAAAGTACAAATAATTGCCTTATATGGGTATGGCTTACATTCAGTTTTACCCCCCCCCCCCCACAGGAGGTACAACACTGTAGTTCTAATGGGCAGTTGACTATTTCCTGTCACATTTTTTACAGTATCTAAAGTAAATGACACCAGGATAATTCTAGTTGTGGTCAAAACAACCTCTAAAAATACCCCCCCCCCCCATTCACCTTAAAACAAACACCCTAACAGGTACCACGAGGACTGCTTTCATTATATAAGTGAGAACAAGGCTCTAAACAATTTTTGTTAATTGAAGATAACGAAAGGGATGGCACACTAACATAAAACAATATACATTATCAACTCTTTTTATTCTCATGAAGAGGTTATGTCAATACTTCACAGTGAATGATAAACAACGTATCTCCTTGATCCCTCTACTAAGTGATCTCCCTTGAGAAGGTGAAAGCGTCGTGAAATCTTCAATCAACAGGAGCTTCTACTCCCAAAAAAAAGCTTGAAACCATTTGTGAATTTGAGAGATGGTGGCCATTGTTTCATGCATCCAAAATATTGCCAAGTGCTATGAATTGTCTCTAACGCAAGTACAGCCAGTACTTACCCAGTGTTAAAGGGATCAGATGCCACAACACTTAATAAATCGTCAATATCGTCATTTATCGTGCAATAAATCGTCTAAAATAGTTTCCCCACGATAAAGACAATACAAAGAAAAATCCACTTCAAATAACCTGAAGTTAGCTGGGACGAATTTCAAACATCTCACGATCAGACGAAAATCTGCCAGGCGCTCTTCTTATCAGATCAGTTCTCGTACACAAACACATGTAAAAACCCCACATTTCCTTGCCGGCTGTCATCACAATTCCTGGTTATCAATTTTTCCTGTAATCGACCACTGAGAAGATCGAAATGTCGTTTCCAATGAGGCTAGCGCTGGAAATTAAGTTCGATCTCGGAGCCCGGTAAACAAATGC
>Ga0126336_10000130_pt1 | contig 21447 bp, 9 predicted proteins | sample SidCmetagenome_FD_92530 | JGI IMG/M metagenome (GOLD analysis project Ga0126336, IMG submission 92530) | Coral microbial communities from El Islote,Puerto Morelos, Mexico - Siderastrea C C metagenome | ecosystem: Host-associated > Invertebrates > Cnidaria > Coral | place: El Islote,Puerto... | reverse complement strand
AGAAAAAGCTTATTTACAAATCAATTGATAAAGTTGCTTACATTACTTACAGAAAAAAAAAAGACTAGTTACAAAAAGATTACTTAATACACTACTTACATGACAGTCACTTACATTGCTTTTTTCTTATATAATAATACACAACAAAACTTACAAAAACAGTACTTACAAAACTTACAGAAACAGTACTTACGTAGATACGGTGGCCAATTTACCTTGTCAACTCTGTTGATAAATCCAAAAAGGAGAGCGAAACAGCTGTCTGCGGCTGCAACCCTGCTCTGTTGAAGTTCTATCAGGGTCGTGTTGATTTCTTGCAAAGTTAATCTTTCTACGTAGTCAGATCAGCCTTGCTGCTATGTTTGTAATCAGACAGAAGCGTATCTGTTGTAATCCAAAAAGCACCACGATTTCCAGTTTAGAAACTCACCCCCTTGTTTGTATTATTACGAGAATCGTGGAAGACGACTGTATGAAGCGTGCCGTAGAGGGAGAGCAATTTTTTTGTTGTGCAATGTTCAACTAGGTGACCAAACAATTTTTGAAACATTTCCATCAACGTTTGCCATCCAGTTGAATGATGTCGTTGTGATATTATGCCCTGTCCACACTTATACGTTTTCGTCTGAAAACGGATCAAGAGTTTTTCGCCCACAAGACCGTTCCTATGAAATCGACTTCACTGGTCATCCCGTCCACACGTAAACGCAGCAACGATTCATTCTCGCCCCAGAGCTGTTCTCTTTCGCGCATTAGAAACGCTCTACTCTAGAAAGCATTTTAAAAAGTCTCCGCCTTTGGTGGCCAAAATCTCCGTTTACACGTGGATAGGATGCCAAAACGCAAAGAAAAGTATGCGCCTTCGTACGAAAACGTGTACGCGTGGACAGAAAATTTGGATTTATCAACTACTTTGATAAGGTAATAAGCCCACCGTGGAGAAATTGAATATAAACACCTTCATTTCTTTATGTCAGGGTGATTCAGAGTCAAAACTGACACTGTTATGAAAAGGAGCCCTGGCAAACGCAAGCACACGTTTCGAGCGTAAGCCCTTCGTCAGAGCGAATCAAGGAATTGTGGGTTGCGCTTGGTTTTCAATATATCCCGGCTTTAAACCCATTCTCGACTCCAGAGCTCTTCTCTTTTACGCATGTCCCTTCCGAAGACTCTAGAATCGAGAATGGGTTTCTATGGAGAACGGCGGGAGCATGGCAACGTAGAAAACAAGAATAAATAAGTTGAATTAAAAGCGTTCGTTGATACCGTGAGGATTAGTTAGGGGAATTAGCGAGCGTAAGACGCGAGCGCGGCCTTTCCTTACATCAGGGTATCGAAGGGTAACACGGAAAGCCGTAAAAAAACTAGAACAAAAAAATCATTTTTCCAATTAGCATGCCTAATCCTTTCCTCCCTGCCATGAGTGTAGATCTTTTTGCATAAAGTGCACGTTATTCAGTATTCGTGGAGGTGAGGTAAAGCGATCAGGGATTTAAATCGATCACTTGGATCCTGTTATTTCGTCCGCATTGCAAATGAAAGGACAAGTGACCCCGCACAAGTTGTTGTAGCATTACGTTTGCGTGCCCGGTTTAAGGTATCAGCTGGTTGATGGTCAGAGTGGTGAACACTTCTAACTAGAAAATTCCTTATGTCTTTAGCGCTTCTGAGTGAAATCGAAGGGGGCTGCGAGAGGACTGTACCGCTTTCGTTGTCATTTTGAAGTAATTTAAATTTCTTTAACATGATGTTTTTGGCTGCAAGGTTGTGTGGGTGATAAGTAAGCGTATAAATGGAATACTCTCGTTCTTTTCCTTCTGTGATGTTTGCAGTGCTGACTATCGATCAATTTTTCATCTCAGTGTTGAGCGTGGTGTTGAGCCGCGTTGACAACAGACCCGGATAGAAACACTTCTTGAACAATTGGCACATTTCCTCTCATTTGTTGGGAAAATCGGAGTCATCACTACATAAACGTTGAAGCCTAGGAAATTGAGAAAAAACGGGATGGAGTTTTTGAGGTGGGAAGGATGAGAAGATGATGCGTTTCCTGCTCGTCAATGTGTTCAACAATGTTGCACGTGCCAGCCTAATGGTTCAACAGCATTTTTCATACCTGAGAACAGAAGGAATGTTGGATGCAGTTGGATCGAAAGTTTGATGACAATTTAATTTCCTTGAACATCATCCAGCATTAGGGAGATTAAGCAAATACGACGGCGACAGCTGACGAAAACATCAAAAAGCTTTAATTAGCAAAATAACGACTCTGCACATGCGTTATACTTTGTGGTACATTTCTTTACCGTTCTGTGCACAACCACAACGTAAAATGACCAAATTAAAAGTTTTGTGTGGAACGTGAACACACGACGGTGAATTTTCGTTTTTCACCCTGAACTGTAACGCCGTCATTCCAAATTCAGCTTCCGGATAGTTCTGCTACACTAGAGAGATTGAATGATTTGGAAAAATCACGAAGAAGTTTAAAAGACTGGGAAGTCATTTTTTAAATGACGTTTTCCTTGGCGTTGCCGACGCGGTTGTTTCAGGTATAGTCAAACACGTGCAACGTGTTCAGTATAACAAAGTTGGACATTGTTGAAAAGAGGTGTGGGATCTGGGGCTAAGGCGCCTCCTAGGTACCCAATGCCAGTGTCATTGATTTTATCCCACCTCCTCGACTCTAAGACATGTTCCGCGAACTGTGTGACAAGAGAAAGAAGTTATTAAGGGTAATGTACCGGATAAATAAAGAAATTTTGTCATAAATTTAAACGCAACTACGGGTGTGACTTGTCATCGCCATAAAAACCAGGTGGATTTTGAATGCAACTTGGAACATTTTGTCAAGAAATAATTAGCGCCAATATATCCTACGTGCTGCGGGAACAAGGAGCTGTCGACGAGGATATAAACTTCTGTGACCAGCAATTTTCACACTGTTCTCCACACGCTACAAGCTTCTAGTGTCCAAGGCTCCCATGTTATTGAACTACTAAGCATTTTGAAAAACAACCAAACAAACAAACCCTCCAACCAGGTGGGATTCGGTGGGATTCTAGCGCTTTTACGAGTTACACGTCACGTGGTGTAGTTGAAGGCCGTGATGAAAATTCTTACATTTGTCGTTGAAGTTACTTTCCAATAGTCTTTCTGAACAGAACTAAAAGGTACTAGATGAAGTGTTTTAGCAACGATTATCAGGTTAAGTGCCATACCTTGACCCAGTAGCTTCCTGCGGAAAGTACTGCCATCCTAAACGGAGATGAAGGGGGACTGAAGGGTTCAACACCTTCAGCAAGAAAACAGGAGCGAAGAAATAAAACACAGTGCAAGGTAAGTTACGGAGAAGCTACACAGATGACGCCCATTTTATCTCTGGCTAAATCTTGAAACATCAGCGTACTGGTAAATAAAATCAACAGACCACACTTGGGACCTCCAAAAAGGAGCGGTGGCTCTTTGGAGTCTTCTGAATTACTCGTTTTTTTTTTTGTTTTTTTTTCTTTCAGGGCCTATTCAAACGGGCTCGGTAACCAGGCTGTACATTAGCGGCAAAAATTTTAATTTGCACTTTTTTCAATCGTTAAATCTCAGCCCGGTCCAATCATTTAGGCGAGAAATCCGACGATCAAGCATGGAGCACTGGAAAGTATCGCTCGTGTTTCTCGTTGCTGTTAGTCTAAGATGTTTCTTATCCTTTTCCTTCTACAACTAAAAGAAATCATTCTGGCCATTCTGAAAGTATAAGCAAGAAGCAAAAATTATCAGGAGCCGTAATCGATTATGGCTTCCGGTAATATTGAGGCGCTGTCTATTAAACCAAAATTTTCGGTTCAACCGGTTGAAATGCAAATGGTACGCGCGGATCCACTGGTCATTTTCCGGAACAAACTGATTTAGACAAGACAATTTATTTACAATATCCATTTGAAATGGAAGTTTCCGGAATCTAAAACCGACAATTAGGGTAAAATGGAAAGCGCCGCTGGTCATTCTTTCACGGAAACCTATGCGCATTTCGAAATGTTTTAAGCACCAAACGATTCGAGAATGAATCGGAGTGCAGGCCCTCAATATTAATTCTGAGAATCTCGTGGCACGTCAAGACTAAGCCTGCGTAGCTGGTGCCAAAAGAAGAGGGAAGAGAATTCGCGAGCGCGGAGCACGAGAGGAAGGAGAAAGCCACTTTTCCCCTTACTCGCGCTCGCGTCTTGCGCATTGCCCCTCCCTTTCTCCTTTCGACACCTGTCACGCAGGCTTGTCACGCAGGCTTATTAAGACTCGATCAAGACGGTATACCCTAATTGACGAATTCCATACTCGCTTTAGAACGTGTTTGCAGTGAATGTATCATTGTAAAGAGAAATTCCATTTTGACCTCTGTAAACACAACGGCAAGGTCATACACAGGCAGTTAAGAAACGACTGACAATACTGCGTCCACATTGAATTCAGACACTTTCAAAAGAACGTCTGTGTAATCACAATTCGAAGATAGCTCCCAGCAAACAACGCAGAGGCTGTCTTCGAATTCTGAAAGTACTAATTGGTGATAACGCTTCCACGCGAACGCTGTAATTCATAAATTTGATTATAGTACAACGCTAAATTTTGGCGTGCTTCCATTGGTCGAAATCGATCACGTGACGCGATAGTGTCTCTCCTGGGCGCCTATCAGCGCATAGTGCCCGCTTTTGGCAATTTTCGCTCAAAATTTAGCATTGTACAATGAAAAGAACAGAGTCCTTCTTTCTCAGGCCCTATGTGTGATAGGTTCCCACGGAAATTTGATGTTCAAACTTCATATAACCCCTCGTACTACGTTCTCGGGCTAATATTTGTTGTGAACATTACCACGGGAAATGTTAGGGAAATGTTAGGGAAACCTATCACACGATAGTGCCTTCGACAGAAGAACTCTATTGTTTAATAAGTATACACTCGATTGAAAAAACGTCATGGATTTATGGGTAGGTGTATAACAGCATTTGCATATTGAAAATAAGACTGTTTTCTTGCGACTGATGTTGATTGCAGCGAGTTGCACGTGGTAATGTAAGCGATGCAAGCCTTTCTCAAAGTGGCCAAATTGACTGACTATGGGCCAATTTGAGGGCTATACAGAAAAGTACGATGCTAAATTTCCAAAAGTTTGCATCCGTTCACGAACCAAACAAAAATTTTGCTGGAAAACTATTCAGAAATAAGAAAATACTGTGTTGTTCCAATACTATATGAAAACAATCGCTTGCTGATTACGCCAATGCAGTCCTTGTATGAACACTTCCCAGAAAGCCCTTGGGTCTCACATTTTATGGTTGATACTTATCATACGACAACGTTTTCTCAAATGAGTGTATACAAAACCAGTGGATAGTGTTTTTCGCGGGCTCTGATTGGCTATTCATACTTAGGATGGTATGTGCCATTCACCTCCACATCGGTGAATAATTGTTAATAAATCTCACGGCCCGTCTGTTCGGGAATGTATTGATCTATAGGGTGAATAATTGTTAATAAATCTCACGGCCCGTCTGTTTGGGAATGTATTGATCTATATAATGGTAATTGAATGTATTGATCTATAGGGAGAAATTCCATCGCGTACTCTTGAAATCCAACAGCATCGTAATACACAAATTTAAAACTTCAATTGGTTTAATAGAAATACTGAGATTACATTGTCCTTCTATTTCATTTCTAGGTCAACTTTACACTATTCTAGTAACAAGTCTCTCTCTTCTTGGTATTTTATACCAATAAATGTTTCTGATATAAAAATTACACGGTGTAACTGCATGCATACTTGGTACCTCTTGGTACCTTCTGGCAAATACAATTGGATGAAATCTTTTTTGTCCTCGAGATAATGAACAGAGGTGCATCATGCACCCAGTTGTAACTGAATGTGCACAGTTGCAACATTTTCTGTCTCTCTAATTACAAAACTGAACAATTAACGTACCATGTCTTTGGTTTGTACGGGTTTAAAAAGAAGTGTCAAACCGCTTCTAAACATAACATGGCACATTTCTTTATCCTATCTACATATTTACACATGGTAACTAGTCGAACCTTTCTTTACGTACACCTTGTTACAGACGGTTCCTTGGTCCAGGCAATACGGATACCTCTAATACTACAACACGGACTGTCAGGTGTGTCTGATCGGTGTACGTATAAATTTGACTGTACATTATCTAACAAACAGAACCGCTTTGGGGACTGAGGCAAGCAGTACCAATCCCCACTCCCCAGAAAACTACACTGCATTACCACGGCAACAGACCTTCCTACACTGAGGAACGGCCATTCAGACTGGGTATTAAATCATTTGCTATGTTTTGTCTGCATTAAGGTAAATTAACAAGGCTGTTGTGTGCACTGATGGTTGACGCATTAGCCGATAGCGAAAATCTCGTCTCGTATTTTCGTCGCGGCAATATTTGTTCAGCGCCTCAAAGTCTACTCACTATTTCAAGAAAATGTTTCGCGTTTTTCGCGATTTTGTTTATTGCAAACAAGAAAGGTGCTTGTTTAACTAGAACAAAGTTCTTTATTAAATTTTCCAATTGTGCAAAATTTGGTTAAACTTGAGAAAGAATGGCTCGAGAAATGAATGGCGAGAAAGAATGGCTCGAGAAATTGCTCTAATCCGAATTGTCTTCCGGAAATATATACTTGTCAAGATTCTAATAACCTTGTACCGCGAGGACGAAAAGACACAAATGGAAAAGGAACGCCTTGTATAGCGCCTCTCTCTATTGAACGTCCATTTCTCCCAAAATACTGCACTATCATAAACCTATGACTGAAATTCGTGTTTTTCAAGTTGAGTGTGCTGCACTCAGTTCATCTTGAACTGCATTTTATACCAAGTCTGCATACTTCAAGCCTATCTGCAGTGGTGAATTTTGGACAACGTGTTCAAGTAACGACAAGAGAAATTATGCTAGCCTTGGTTTAGCTGTTAAGTTCAGTTCCATTTCACTGCAGTCAATCAAGCAACAGCCTTAGGGAACTGTCAATGAGGAGTGTTTACACGGTAAGACTGGATTCACCTTGCAGTGGAGACTAATACAACGACTTATTTCAAATAACACTTAAAATGAAACTCAACAGATCCATTCATCTTTGCCTGTGAATTGCCCATTTTAGAATACGTGTGGCTACTGACCTCGTCATGTAAAATACACAGCAGGGCTGCAAATAATTTTCCCTTCTTGAAAGGACATATGTCCGACCAAGTCTCCATTTGGTCGGATAAAACAAATGTGGTCGGACGTTTTTTTTTTTAAATCATTATTTTTAAGTGGAAGTCTTTTTGAAATAATTATTTTTTATCATTATTTACTTATTATTTGTTAAAAAAATTCGTCCGGACATAATGTCCGACCAAAGTTAAGATTTCGTCGGACATGGGCCGATTTTAGTCGGACATTGTCCGATGACCGACAGTTATTTGCAGCTCTGCAGAGTTTCACGTTTGAGCATTGGTTCAATTTAAGCTGTGTCTGCAATTTTGTTAAAGCATCCTCCAAGAGCAAAGTTTAGTTCTGCAAAGACGGCACAAAGACTACAAGACATACACCCTAACGCCCTTTATTTTCGCGAGCTTAAGAATTCGCCAAAATCGTCCAAAATAGGCAGGTAAGATTTCTTGAAATTCGATGAGTCAAATACAAAACTAACGAAATACAACTATTTTTAATAACACGAGTAAAACGCAAAATTTTCAACGGTTCTCATCAATGCCGCTTCTCAGTCCCTGCCAATATGGAGGCTGCTTATCACTTTCAAAAATCTTTTGTTTAACATTTGTCGATTCACGTTTGTCACCTTTTGATGCTGTTTCTTTTCCCTGATTTTCCGTGGGATTTTGAAGAGCAAATCAGAGCCTCAAATAACCAATTGTCAAGCAAATCAAGTAAACAAGAAAAAAGAATAAGGGACCGACAGAAGAACAGTTTGCTTTATCAAACTAAGTGGTACATGTGAATTAACGTCCTGTAGTTAATATTTTCGCGAACCTCCGAGGATGCGCGAAAATAACGAATCTAAAACCTGCGCAAAAATTAAAGGCATTAGGGCATCCATTATTCCGTGAAAGACAGCCGAAGGAGGAATATTTTCGGTGCTGCCTAGAAAAGTTAACATCATTTACTATACATATCCACTCTGTCAAGTACTGTTTTGTTATATACCACACAAACGAATACTAAAGGTTTTTTGTTCAGGGATTAGCGAGAGAAGAACTCAAAACCTATCTATGAGGACTGCAACACCAATCCAAACGGGGTTTTAGCGACTATATTATTTAGCGAATTTCACTGACTTTGTAGAACGATTGTAAAACATTTCCTTAGTTGTTTCATTGAGTACACATATTACATTTTGTCTTTAGCAATTTTCCCAGGGATAGCTTATAATCACAGTGGAACCCCGTTAGTACCATGGACCATAAAAAGTTATTCGCGTTAACGGCATGGTGGGATTAACGTGGTTTTCAGATAACAAAATGTCTACAAAAGCATTTGCTTGGTATGGTCAAATTCTATTTTACGTAGTAAACAACTTGGAGCAAGAGCGTTAAGTTTCACTCTAGGCAGTCAGCAGTTTCTAACGGTGCCTACCAGGGCAGTGACCTTGTTAGCGTGTTAGTGCCTCGACTTGGAGCAAGAGCGTTAAGTTTCGCTCTAGGCAGTCAGCAGTTTCTAACGGTGCCTACCGGGGCAGTGGCCTTGTTAGAGTGTTAGTGCCTCGACTTGGAGCAAGAGCGTTAAGTTTCGCTCTAGGCAGTCAGCAGTTTCTAACGGACCCTACCGGGGCAGTGGTCTTGTTAGCGTGTAAGTGCCTCAGCACGTGCTTTCGTTTCAGCGAGTTAAACGAGTTCGTAGCATTCCCCTCCCTTTCCTCCCTGTGACAGTCCCCTGTTAGGTTTCGTGGGAAAAACAGAAATCCGCGAGGACATAGGTTTGAATTCCACCGAGGTCAAAGATAATTTCTTCCATTACCGAGTTAATTCTTTGATTTCTCTGCTAGGCGAGTTCAGTTTGGCCATGCATATCTTTCAGACTTTTCACTTTCATTTTGGAGTCTTGTTACATTTTTTATTCATACTTCCACCAAACCGTGTAGAGTCTCAGTTCGACGGGTGTCGGGCCTGGGGCCCGTTTCTCGAAAGTCACAGTAACTTTTCGGTCCCGAAGCTATATTTTAAAATCAAAATGTATAGAATGGTGCTGTAGCTTTTAGCCCGCAAACCAGCTCGACTTGTTTTGTCAACTTACAATTTTGCTGCTTAGCTTTAAAGGGCAACAGCATATTTGAATCTTTCAGATAGGCCATGCGCTCAGAAAATAGCTTTCCCAGCCCGAAAGGTTCTCGGGTCTTTCGAAAAACGGGCCCCTGGTACGTACGTGGGGAGCACGTGGCTTGGTTGCAGTTAGGGAAGACCAATGGGGTGGTGTTATGCCTTTTGGGGTGGGTTTGCGGTTTCAGACTCCGGGCTTCCTGGGCACCACTTGCGACCTAGGCTTTTAGGCCAAGAAAAAGTGACCGTAATAAACAAGGATGTCGTAGCTCAGGGTTCCACTGAAGTCAAATCAAGTAGTCACAAAAAAGGAAAACCTTAACAACTTTGTGAAGACTTTGTGAACATATCTAGAAAATCACAGTATTCAATTGTGTGGCATATGTCAAAACAACTAGGACCACTACACTAGTACTAGAGTTTTTCTTGTTCAGAGTGGTAGGTCATGACGCACGACAGGCTCTCCATACAAGTTTACTGTTAAACTAAACAGGGTCAATGACTTACAGTCCACAAAACAGCTGCTGATATCAAATCCAAGGCCTCTGCTTGTATCAATGTGATCGTTAACTGTCAATCTCAGAGTTGTTGATGACTCACTTTTTGCCAAACTGTTACACAGTTCACGTAACTGATCTTCACTAACTCCACTGCAGCTGTTAACTGCAAGACTAAGCGTAGTTAACGACTTACATTTGGCGAGACCAACCCCGAGATCCTGCAACCGGACTCCACGCTTGTCACTGTAGTTGTTGATTGTAAGAGTGAGCGTGGTTAATGACGTGTTACGCGCCAAACCATCACCCAGACCCAGCATCCAGTTTCCACCCCCGTCACTGTAGTTGTTGAATGTAAGAGTGAGCGTGGTTAATGACGTGTTACCCGCCAAACCATCACCCAGACCACTCAGCATCCAGTTTCCACCCCCGTCACTGTAGTTGTTGAATGTAAGAGTGAGCGTGGTTATTGACGTGTTACGCGCCAACCCACCACCCAGGTCACCCAGCATCCAGTCTCCACTCACGTCACTGTAGTTGTTGAATGTAAGAGTGAACGTGGTTAATGACGTGTTACGCGCCAAACCAACAGCCAGGTCACCCAGCATCCACTCTCCACCCACGTCACTGTAGTTGTTGATTGTAAGAGTGAACGTGGTTAATGACGTGTTACGCGCCAAACCACTACCCAGACCCAGCATCCAGTTTCCACCCCCGTCACTGTAGTTGTTGAATGTAAGAGTGAACGTGCTTAATGACGTGTTACGCGCCAAACCACCACCCAGACCCAGCATCCAGTTTCCACCCACGTCACCGTAGTTGTTGATTGTAAGAGTGAGCGTGGTTAACGACCTGTTACGCGCCAAACCATCACCCAGACCCAGCGTCCAGTTTCCACCCACGTCACTGTAGTTGTTGATTGTAAGAGCGAGCGTGGTTAATGACGTGTTACGCGCCAAACCATCATCCAGGTCACCCAGCTCCCAGCGTCCACCCACGTCACCGTAGTTGTTGATTGTAAGAGTGAGCGAGGTTAATGACGTGTTACGCGCCAAACCACCACCCAGACCCAGCGTCCAGTCTCCACCCACGTCACTGTAGTTGTTGATTGTAAGAGCGAGCGTGGTTAATGACGTGTTACGCGCCAAACCATCATCCAGGTCACCCAGCTCCCAGTCTCCACCCACGTCACCGTAGTTGTTGATTGTAAGAGTGAGCGAGGTTAATGACGTGTTACGCGCCAAACAACCACCCAGACCCAGCGTCCAGTCTTCACTCACGTCACTGAAGTTGTTGATTGTAAGCGCGAGCGAGGTTAATGACGTGGTACGCACCAAACCAGGACCACCCAGGTCATCCAGCACCCAGTATCCTCTCACGTCACCGTAGTTGTTGATTGTAAGAGTGAGCGAGGTTAATGACGTGTAACGCGCCAAACCATCATCCAGGTCACCCAGCATCCAGTTTCCACTCACGTCACTGTAGTTGTTGATTGTAAGAGCGAGCGTAGTTATTGACGTGTTACCCGCCAAACTATCACCCAGGCCCAGTATCCAGGATCCACTCACGTCACCGTAGCGGTTGATTGTAAGAGTGAGTTTACTTGTTCCAGTGTCCTCCACTTCAGCGAAGATTGATGGTAACGCTGAAGGAACATCAATACTAAACTCAAGGCCAACAGGACAATTATCTGACACAAACTGATGGACATTTGTGCCAAAGTTCTGGTTAACGCTGCTATTTGTTAGCTCTTGAAAAGCAGCATTTCCGTCTCTGGACAACTCTCCCCAAATGTTGATGATTGGGTAGGACGGAGTCTTGAGAAACCTCAGGTAATTTGTAAGGATGTTTGCACCAACATCAGGTATACTACCATAGATGTTAATAGTGAGACGAGAAGAAGATGATTCTTTCAAGACTCTTCCCAGGGATTCTGCTGCATTACGACTCAACTCACCCCAAAGGTTAAGTGTTAATGACTGTTGGAAATGCAACCTGTTATTCGGCAAAACAGCACAAAGACAAGCTACCTTTGCATCTGTTGTGTATCCTTTGACGTTTGGATGGAACGCTAATAAGCGCATTGACGTCTTTGTTGAAGATACATTCGTGACAAATGACGTCCATCTGTCGGGGAGTTCCCCAAAGACTTTAACTTCCAAAGAGTCTAACGAGCTGTTCCGCAAGAAACCTTTTTCCATGGACGTGACGCAAGATTGACTTAGTTTCCCAAAGACAATAAAGGAAAACGACTTTAAAACAGTTTTTGATGAAAGTCCTTCACCAACAGCAATCGCCAATGAATCCTGCATATCTCCGCATATAGTAAGGACAATGGAAGTCAGAAATGCGTTTATTAAAATGGTTTTTAAACCACGCATTGCTTTATCATTCATTGCTTTATCATACATCTTGAGGACTACAGACTTCAACGGTGTATCTGCAGACAGTCCTTTTTCAAGAGCACTGGCCCAACCATCGCACCACCCTCCAGTCAATTGAAACGTTACAGTCGTTAGCGTCTTACTGGCGGCAAAACCATTTCCAATAGTAACAGCTAAATAAGAAGGAATGGGCTTCATTGTTCGAAAGGTAAACGACAATAATGTCGAGTTTGCAGACAGACCTTTCATCAAAGCAGTTGCCAATGTTTCTGTAACTTTAGCTGCAGAAAAGGAAAACGTTTCCAGCTTTGGGCAGGACGCCAAGAAGTCAACAAAATCATCTACTACAGAATCTTCAAGATGAGAAGCTTTAGACACAATAAGATGAAAGGGGTGTTGAACTTTCGAAAAGATCTTGCATTCTTTTGAAATTTTGAAGAACAACTTGTGATCATACCAACGTGTAAGATCAACCTCCACAGTCTGTGGATATGGGATGAAGGGAAATGGAAGGTATGAACTAAGAGCTATCGCTATTTGTTCAGTATTTCTACTTTCAATGAAGCATTCAGTGAAAAACGTTGCCTCGTATTTTCCACACCCGAGCCACTGCCAACTTGCACTCTTAAGCTTTTCACCAATCTGTCTAAAAAGGATTACCCCTTTCTCACCCAATATACCACATACAAACAGAAACACCTGCCGGTATTTTACTGTAACATGTTCAACGACGTCCAACTGAAAATGACTTAGGACATTGATTTCTCCTCTTAATATTTTCAGCGCCAGATAAAATGCAGCCAAGTACTCTTGAAATGTTTTGTGGAGGAAGTGGTACTCGTGCTGTGGCTTAATCCTCTTCATACTGGCTTCCATAAAAACGAGGCCACTTCTTCTAGCTACTAGATCTTTATTTATGCTTTTATATCTAGCCAGTTCTCCTTCACTAAAAGAAAAACGATCTTCCAACAGACATAGCCAAGCTAATTCGCCTAGAGCCAATAAACAGTCTTCAAATTGTTCCTCTAGAGCTTTGTCATCCTCGGGTACTTTCAAATCATGCTTTGCGCAAAATCGTCTTAGCAGGCATCGAACAATGATCTGGTAAAGCTCAGTACGACCAGATGGAAGGTCTCCCTCGTAGTCCTCGAAAACGACACAGAGAAGTAGCAAATTTAATGGATTGCTTGGTAGCGCATGGAGGAAAGAGTTCTCCTGAATTGCCTGAATGAGCCTCTCTCCCTTTGACCAATGCTCTGGGCCGAAATGCCTAAAGTGCTTCCTGATGTACTCAAAAGCATCTTCGTCTTCAAATCCTTCAATTTGCAAAAGAACGTCAAAGGGAATATTCTGTCGTACTTTTATTCCTCTCTCCTGGCGAGATGTGACAAGCATAAAGCAAAATGGAAAAATTCGTCTGTGAAGTAATCTATCCACATGATTTTCAGCGTGTTGCGGTACCTCATCAAGGCCATCCAGAATTATTAAAATAGACTCTTGATTGCGAATGTCCTGGATGTAATCTATTAGCTCTTTCTTGACCGTTTCATCTTCGGGCATAAGTTGTTCATTAATGGCTTTCATTATGTCTTCATTAATGTCGCGGCATTTCAGCAGCAGAACAATTTCAAATTCAGGAAAAGATAGACCCTTCGGAATTTTTTCATTCGCCCAGTCATAAGCAATTTTAAGGCAGAATGTTGTCTTACCAATTCCTGGGCTTCCCACTACCAGCGCCATAGCAGCTTCCCCTTTCGTTACAGTGTTGAAGATGTCATACATAGCCACTTCATCATTCTTTTGAAGCTGAAAGTCGGTTTTTCGTCTTGAAACGATTTTCAGTCTTGTATAGACATCTTCAAGAGGCAAGTGCAAGGTGTTCTCCCAAACAAGTGGTTGTAACAGAGAACGTCTGTTGTACTCCGCCTTAAGAAATCTAACAACAGCACGACATTCACCTATAAGCGAACAACAAATCACATTTTCGTTAATTAACTGTGCCTAATTAGTTTCTGATATACAGGAATTTAATGAAACAATCTCAGCTTGGTGGCAAGAAAATATGACATCCTACAGTCAAACATCTCAAGTGTTTTGATTGCAAAATGAGAATGAATAATTTTGAAACTGTGGATGTAAAATTAATTAATCCAATCATTAAACCATGGTGTCTCCTCATAAAAAACACAACCACCATTCACTAAAATCACTAGCCTGCATTGTTCTGAAAAAAGAGAAGAAGGATGCTTTGAATGATAACTCAACATATGATTCTCTTTTTCCTAATGCCACATGCTGTTCTCTGCACAAATTACAATAAACACATCTTTTGGTTTGCTTTCATTTGGCAGTGGCCATGTGGAATGAGGGACTGATTTCATGCAGCAATCAGGACAAACTATTTATTGGGTATACAGATGCCCACAGTACGTTTGAGGTGACTGCCTTTAACTATTCCTCACGCTGGAAGCAATGCAATATGTACGACTGTAAGCACGACTGGTGTTTAAATAAGCTTATTACATACCTTTACGGTCACTAGGTAGTGATCTGAGTTGCTTTGAAGACTGGGCAGTACCAGTAGACGACCTTTTACCCTTTGCTAAGGCCTTTCTTGGAAAAGAACCTACAAAGAAACACAAAACCAGTATTTTACTTTCGTTTCTCTTACTGGAAATTTCACTGTCTAGGAAAAATGCATGCCAGGTGCGGCCAGAAAAACACTCCTCCTTTACTTCACAGAAAAGGATGTTGCACATGCCTTGCACTGTGGCTTGTTGCAAAGTAATTAGAAGGTTTACTGGCTTTTCAGCAAAGAAGTACAAATCACCAATTTATAATATGCAGTGTATTATACTGACGAACATACAAAGCATGGGGCCAGAGCTCTCACCCCATTTTTTGCGGGGCTAAAACACCGAAAATCCTGTTCTTCGGTCTTTTTTGCTCTGAAACCCAACGGAAACGCTTTCTATGCAGGCTACTATCTGCAGTGCTTTCAGGTTAGAGAATAAAAAATATATTTCGAATGTTTACAGAATCAATATTCCCTTACTGGTAAAACATTCTGAGTCAACCTTTGGATAAAACGTGATTAATGCTAGTCAGGGTCAGCTCTCAGGCGATAAATTGTGTGACATTTCCACACAAAAGTTTACAGAATACGATGAAGCATACTGCCCTGGAGACTCCTTAAGATTACCATGAAGCCACCAAGAAAATCTGTTGATGGCTTCCTTGCCAGATGTAAGCACAATTACCTTCCACGAGATGGCACTGACAAGCTATAAACAACTAAAATGTTTTTCACAACACCAAACTATACATGGATAGATAAGTTAAAGAATGATAGAAAGCTTAGGTTGACATCCATAAGTTTTTTCTGCTCAAGAATTTAGCGGAGCTCTGCACATGCACAGCTTGCAACATAGCTCCTTTTGAATAGCTGTTGCATTGTGCACCTTTCAGTCATAAGATGCTATTTAGCTTGCAAATACTTCAATGAAATGGTAGACAATTATGATGACAGACAACACTTCCTGCCACCGGCTTAGTCTTTCAATGGCATCTAGCTTTGAAGAATTTAATCAGTCTTCATATTTTACGTGAACATCAAGTATACCAATAAATTTAGCTGCCTTTTCTCATTTTGTACTACATGCAAACACATTATGTTGTACATATTTAAAACCAGTGAGAATGCAATTCTTGCTGACATATATAACCTACTTTTTATTACCTTTAGAACCATCAGTCACGGGTTTATGTCGCTCTGGAGGTTGAGTTCCACTGGAAGAAGACCTTTTGCCCTTTGCTGAAATCTGACTTTCTAAAGAACCTATGGGAGGAGAATTACTATGTGAATCAGAAGTGTAATCAGTTTGATTCGAGTGAAGCTCAGTGTGCTGTAACCAATCAGATATAAGATCCTTGTGTCACTGTCTACAGAGCATGGAAGATGAACACAAGGGTATCCCACAACTACAAATGGTGACACCACTGAAGAGGTCTCGAGCAGCAACTGTGTAAACCTTCTATCTTTCATGAAACAGAAACATTTCTTGAGGCTCACTGTGAACAATGCGTGAGTTCACTCGACCATAACAACAAAATAATTATAGACTCGGTTATCTTGACTAATGAATGTGGTCTTCTCACTTGAGTTGTAAGTAACTTTGCAAAGCACCCATTGGCACAAATACCATTCCTTGGACAGATGTCTGGTAGATTTCTATGTTATGCCACAAAAAACTGTGTTGTGAAGACATAAAAGCTTAAAATTGCCCCCTCCCCCTTTCTATGGATGATATGGTTGACCACCCCAACAAAGTTTCAAATTTGTTTTATGCTGTTAAATGTAGGCACTGTCAAGTAAGTGGTCAGCAGTGTACCAATTTGCCACATGCTTAGACAAAACAATGCATCCACACTGTAAGTTATCACAGCCTTAGCACTTTTATTATCTATTTACATCTTTATATATGTACTGCTGTTTATCTTTTTATCTTTGTACATCTGTTTCAAAAAGCTTTTTCACACATGCCTACATCCATGACTTTTTATATTGGCAGCAAGTGTACAGTTTTCCTGACTTTTTTGGCATATTTACAGATTTTTCATCCTCTCCTTCCCACCCTTTTCCATTGTAATGTCATGAGATGTCACGTGACGTGATTTGACAGGTGATGTGAGATGTGATATAATCAGGTAATGTGCCATAACTTTTTTTGTACAGGGTAAAGCTCATCAGTGGTGAGTGTCTGTATAGGACCCGCACCCTTAATTGCTGTCACTAGCTGGATGATTAAAACACTTTTCATATACTTACATTCTCTTTGACTTCTTGGATATGTGGATTCATCACAGGCTGACAATTGTGGAGGAGGCAATGGAATGTAATCTGCTACTGAGGATTGCCTGTCACCTAGTGAGTCTGAAAAGGGAAAAAAATCATATGAAGTAAGCGGTACTGTACATATACAAAGCAAGATGATTACAAAGAAAAGAATGAGAGCTCAAAACCATTTTTAGGTAGACAAATAACTTCACTGGTACTTCTCTAATGGTAAAAACTTTGTTATATAACTAAATAGATGTTGACGACCTCTTCTAAAGAATGTTTGAAAGGAAACACTTTCTCTCAGTATTCTACCTAGCATGTGCATGCATCTCTCATTTATTTCTTTTATGCACTGAGAAATAATGGGAGATGACGCCAACTACAAATTAAAATAATGTTTTATAAAATTTTGAAGATAATAATTGATTTAAAACATGTGCTCTCAGGTTGGGTGCATAGCCATTTCACATGAATTTATGTAAACACAGCTATGACATCTTGAAAGGTTTGCTTAATTAACATTATTTTATAAACGATTTAATATATAAGGCAGCCACTTGATGGTCAAGTGACTGCAATGAAAATACTCTTGAAGGAGTTAGAATGAATTGAAAGTACTTTTATTAATTCCTTGTCACTGGCTTAGGTTTTGAATTCACTCTCTTATCACATCGCCACTCATTAATATCTACTAATCTGACAGAATTGTAAGGGCCACCACCAGCAATTAATTCGGCATTGCATTTGAACTGGTCAGCAAGTTCTTGCAAGTAGAAATGAAATATCCTTGCATAAATTATAATATGATGGCAAACGAATTGGGATGATCAACATTCAGAGGCTTAGTGTGCACTCTTGGCTTAAAACACATGGAGTAGAAACTTACTCTGATGTTTTCAGTATGTATTGTGAAACAGCCAAACTGAATGTGGTCTCTGAATACCAAGGCCCAGTTATTCAAAGCAGGGTTAAGTTAACCTACAATTACCGTCAATTTTTAGTTCACTTTTAATGCATAATCATGTGGATTCCAGTAAATTATTTTAACTTCACAATTTGACTTTGGCTGCTTTCAAAATCACATAAAATTACAGTGGTAACGCTTTTAAACAAGATAATCAGAAACCTTGGACAACATTTAATTGGCGCTAATTGGCTTTTGAACAACTGGGCCCAGAGAAGCAACATTAAAGGCTGCAGGGATACAACCTGGATATTCACAATTGAAGGGCCCGGTGGAAAAAGGGCATAAGTGATCATTTGAGGTTAAAATCAAAATTGCTCCTATTTAGCTGAACATTGGCACACAGGCTGGTTTTCCTGTAAGGAACATTGTTGTGCAGTTATTTCTTGACCTGAGGGCTTCAATTTGAAGAATTAGCGTATTACTTTTGCTTAAAACTGACACAAAGAAAACAACAGGACCGCAGATTCTAGGTTGAATTCCTTTGCTGTAGTTCAGGCAGAGAACAAAAGAAATCTTTCACGCATCACTTGAGCGAGTTCAGTTCAACAAAACTTTTCACGCAAAAGTAATACGCTAATTCTTCAAATTTTAGTTCTCAGGTCAAGAAATAAGTGCGCAACAGCGTTCCTCATATGAAAACCAGCCTGTGTGCCAATGTTCAGCTAAATAGGAGCAATTTCGATTTAAACTCAAATCATCACTTACGCCCTTTTTCCACCGGGCCCTTCAATTGTACACATAGAGAAAAGGAGACATCTGCAAACAACCAATATTCTACAAGAATAACACAAATGTACTTACCTATTGTCTTTGTGAAACTAGAGGCAGTTAAAAAAAGTAACAAATTAACATAATTTTTATATACCTGCAGTGAGGTTCATCATTCTTTCCACAAGTAACTCACACTGCTTCTCCCAGCTGTACATCTTTGCATACTCTTCACAAAGAAGCTTGGATTCCTTAAGTCGTAGTTCTCTTCTTTTCTGACGCACAGTCCTGATTGCCTTGGCCCACTCTTTCGGATCTTCTGAATCTACTACACAGTTCGAACCATAGGGAATATTCTTAAGAGCTTCTCCGAGGCCAGAATTACCACTCACAAGTATAGGCAGCCCAGCGGATAGAGCTTCAAGAGCAGCCAGCCCAAATCCCTCAGTTCGTGATGGCATTATAGCAAGATCAACCTCACAAAACTGTTTGGCTAGCTGCTCTCTTTCCTTAAAACCACGCACAGTTAGTTGATCACGGCCAATGCCTTGCTGGATCAACATCTCTGCTACTTGCTCCTCCTTTCCACTTGGTGCACCAACAAACTTAAGTTTGTAGGGCTGTGACACATCTTTCAACTCAGCAATTGCCTTGGCAGCAATGTCATATCCCTTCAACTGAAAGTCTTCACTATCACCACGTCCAAAAACTAAAACAGAAAATGTTGTTCTTTCTTCAGAGGCTTGCTTTACATCAGCAAACTCGGTCCAGAAAATCCCTGGCGTGAGATTAAGAACATTTTGATCCTTTCCAGAGGGACGCAGATATCCTGAGAATGCGTCAGCCAGCTTAGGTCCAACTGCTACCACCTGGTCAGACAATTCACAGAGTTTTACTTCTACTTGGTGCTTTTTCTCTCCTTTGGAAATGGCTTCTTCATAGTTTTTGAACATTCCAAGTTCTTCAGGGTCAGTGTGGACAACCTGAATCCACTTGCAATGATGATGCAGACGTCTTATGTGTGGAACTTGTCGACCAAGATGGACTCCATGGCCTATCACACAGTCCATAACATGATAATCTGGAACAGTGGCCAACCAATCAACTGGGTCATAACCAGGCATTTCTTCTGCTTCAATGAGATGAACATCATGTGTAGCAGCAACTCTTTTATCATCTTCACTGCACTGAGGAAGATAGACACTGACGTCCACATGAGGGTGCTTAGCCAGCTGAATGGCCAGCTCCCTACTGATCGTGGACATGCCACCTTTAGTTGACTGCCACTCACTGCTTAGTAGAGTTACTCTCAATGTTCTCTTGGAGGACAAGTCAGAGTCTTCTTCTCCGTGCCCTTCCTGTGATGTAGAGGCTACGCTGAGAAAGGACGTTTCCTATAAATAAAAACAAAGAGCATACTGCAAATTATTTCTAGCTCAACTTTACTACTTAAAGCTGAAGGTGTATTAGTGAAGAATCAAACATACTAGTATTAATTAAGCCAGTAACTACAGGTGCAGTGTACAGATACCTTCTAACAGGAGAAAAACTAGAGACATTAAGGTGCCATTGCAGACAATAGCGTTTTGCACAATTGACGACACAAATTTCCAAGCCCTGCTGTACGTGACTCACACAATAATCAAACTGATCCATGTGTCACGTGTATAAGAATGTTCTACGGAGAAGTAGTGTTGGCAAGCACTTCTTTGTGGCTAATTCAAGGACTTTTTGGCAAAAAGCCAAAATACCCAGGTCAATGCTGAAGAGTTAACCTAAAAATTATTCCTTGGAGCTACTGAGTCATTGATGAATGTGCAAAGAATTGATACGTAGCAGCCGCAACTTTAGTGTCTCAGAAAGAATTACAACATTACGACTTAGCCTGTTCCAGGCTCTCGATAGTTGGGACAGCACAAAAATTAGGTAGAAAGGGAACGCAAAAATAAGACGCACGGGATCTGGAAAAATGGGGGCGGTGGTGGGAAAGGGAAGGGAGAGAGCCTGTAAGCATTTTTTTAACAACACTCTTCCGCCCACTTTTAGCAAGTTTTTAGATAATTAGATTTGGGCTGTCAAACTGTCGAAATGTCAATTTGTTGGGATCATTCTCAATTTCTCGCGCAAGTTTTCGCGCAATGTCGCTACGTGAACACGAGGAAATATTCATACCTTCCAGCACCTCTGATTTTCAGATTTTGCAAAAACAAAATTCTAACATGTATTGGAACAAAGGTTCCTCGAATTTCCTTGCTCGATGTGGTGAAAAACAAGGAACTGCTGGTGTTCACGTTGTGAAATCGATGGGACAGTGCTCCATAAGCATGAGTTAGCTGCTTAATTTGCTCGAAAATTTTGACCCGTATTTATGCAATGTTCAAAAACTTGTTGCTCAGTCAAACTGGTGGGATTTCTTCATGATATGTAAAATTGAAGGGCTTGGGATAACACTATGCTAAGTGACTTTTTGAGTGTTTTTTTTTATTTTGCTCAAAAATTGCTGATTTCTCGCATACAGATTTAGTTTTATGTAGTTAACACTGCCCCGTATTTTTTTTGCTGTTTTGTGCTTTAGTTTTCGAGAAAACACGGGCCAAAAAACACGTTCAGCGTCTTCTGTTGTCTTTTGTTTAAAACGGAAAACAAAAGAAACCGATTAAGTTCTTTGTTTCATGAAGTCAATGAAGCGGCACAAACCAAAGTCGATATGAATAACAAAGGAATCTAATCTT
>Ga0126336_10000129_pt1 | contig 21453 bp, 6 predicted proteins | sample SidCmetagenome_FD_92530 | JGI IMG/M metagenome (GOLD analysis project Ga0126336, IMG submission 92530) | Coral microbial communities from El Islote,Puerto Morelos, Mexico - Siderastrea C C metagenome | ecosystem: Host-associated > Invertebrates > Cnidaria > Coral | place: El Islote,Puerto... | reverse complement strand
CATTCTGTAACAAGGGAGTTCTAGAGATCTCAACAACTTGCACCTTATTTAGTGCCAATTCTTGTCCTAAACTAAAGATCAAACGGTCAAAAACAAGCTCAGCCTCACGCTGGTTAGAAAATTCATAAGAAAAGTAAGAGACGTGCACAGAAGATTCAGGTGTAGCCGAAGATGTCAAAGATGTCAAGTCCATACACTCTCCATATGACTCTGGTAGTTCTTGCTCCACAAGAAGGGGCAGATGGTCAATCTGGCTGCATAAGGAAGAAGTACGACAAAGACCTTTTGGTACTCTCAGTTCCATGTAAAAATCCTTTCCCTCTTCAAAGACTTTTCTAAACTTGGGCTGCAAAAAGAGTGTATTAACACTCTCACGTAAGGTCACGTCCAAATTCTTCACCTCTTTTATTTCCTGAATGTCACATGAATTCCTCCAAAAGAGAATACAAGGCGACATCTTTGAAGAGGACAATATGAACACATTAGAATTACTGTCATCATTTGACTCCAATGAACCAAAGTTCAAGTCCTGTGTAAAACGTGAAGGTTTTGGCTTGGGATCCAAAAAAAGGATGCAGAAAACAGATTTGTCACACACATGTTGCATGTGCACTCTATGTGAAGTACAATACCAGTTCTGGCCAGCAAAATCCCAGATTTCTAACATCGGCGTTTTGTGTTCTCCCAGCGCTCTGGCAAGGGTGCCAAGATGATTCTTTCTGTCATCACCTGTTTTCATGCAGACCAGATTGACAAGTGAAATAATTTGGGAGCTGAGATAAGAGCACATCTTTGTACCACGGTCACTCTTTTCTTGGAAATACAAGTTAGTAACCTCAGGAGAGATTATTTCACCTCTGATGGTACAAGATTCATCAAGTAAGGCTGCCTGCTTTTGTACATTAACAAAACACTCCTCCGCATCTTTCACCTCACCCAATTGGAGCTGCAAGGCACCAAGCACACTTTGGCAGAGTATGACATCAGGATGATCAGATTTCATTCCAAGATTCAAGAATATTTCAATGGCTTTCTTTATGTTTTCAACAGCCAAAGTTTTGAAATCATCGACCTTCTGCAAGATCATTCCAAGTTGGAAGTATCCACTTGCTGTTTTAAGGGAGGTTTCACCACAAGCTGACCTGAAAATATGCATTGCTTCTTCTGTGGTATTCTGGATGCTATGGAACTTTCCCTTGCCAACAACATCATGAAGGGCTAACTTCAAAAGAATCTCTGCTACTTCAGGATGATCATGGTTAATTTTTGTGAATATGACGAGGGCTTCATTCAGATGCTTCAAGCCTTCTGTAGTGTTGTTGTTCATCAGCACAGCACAAGTGCCCAATAAGCTCTTGCATGATCCAACTAAATGATGCTTTGTTCCAAAGTTATGGATCAAAATTTCTTCAGCCTGTTTAAAAACACTCTCTGCTTCACCAACCATTCCAGCACCAAGATTGAAGCGGCCAATTTGAATTAGCAGTGTGCCACAGAGGGGGTCATTTCTGCCACGGACCAACAGGAATGTAGCTTCCAGCTTCCCTAGTAACTTGCAAGCTTCCTCAAGATGACCAGTCTTGTGGAGAACCTTTGCTGCAATCATCGCTGTTCTCATAAACTCTGCATTCAGTAAGACTGCAGCTGGTTTATCCATCAGTGTAGATAAATGAGAGGTGAAATCTTTCAGTTCCTTTGCTTCAATTCTCTCACCACATTGCTCTTTAAGCTGTATTTTCATCAAACATTTGGTTAAACTAACTGTTGAGGTGCCACCGATGTCATACAGTACACCAATCTTCAGAATTTCATGAAACTTCTTGTAGTTTCCAGACTCTTCTGACATATCAGCAACTCTTCTCAGTAACCTCGCCTGCAGATGAGTATCTTTTGGCGTCCTCATGGAGATATCATGGCACAAAGTAGCTGCATTATTACAAAGATGCTTTGCCCTTTGATACTCTCCTAATACCTTGTGCAAAGCTGCCAAGTTCAAGGTGACAACTGCTTCCCCTAAGTGACCTCCTTCATGATCTTCGTCATATTCAAAACAATTCTTGGCTATGCCAAAGCACTCTGCACTCATCTTGTACATCCCAATTTCAGCAAACATAACTCCAAGGTTATTCATCAGAAAGCCAGCATTGGGACAATCTGTATGCTGAACAGCAATACTTTTTATTTTCTCCAAATTAACTATGTCACCTTTAGCAAAAGCACTCATGACAGAAAGGCAGTTTATCAAGTTGAAACTTTCATTATCATGACAAATAAGGACAATGAATTCATCCTGGCGATCACTCCAAGGTTTCAAAATATTACATTTGACATCGCGTACTACTGAATGAAAATACTTTTTGCTTTCCTTGGTATCATCAGCACCAAGCCAGTAAGATGACTTTTCAAAGTTGTTAGCTCCTTCCAAAGACTTATTCATATGGAGTCCATTACATTCAAACGAAGAAAGGAATGCAATCTCAACTTTTTTTAAGAGTGATTTGAATGCCATCTCTGCTATTCGTGCCATGGTGAAGATTACCTGCATGAATGAGAGAGCATTGGAGAAAGGTTAATTTTTTTTTATTCATAGCATTGTAAAAATTAATATTTTAATAACAGTCATGAACAGTGCATCTTTATATACGTTATGCAGGTATATATTAGTTAGCTTAGTAATGTCTACAATTCCAACAATGCTAAATACTCTGATCCTTTAGTTACCCCTTGGATGTACAAGCAAAGTCACAGCCCCATCGTGGTACAAGGTGGGGAGGGGAGGTATGGAGTGTCATGCAGGGTCCATACACTTTTTGGAAACAATTTTTCCAGGACTTTGTCAGGACTCAGATAATTTTTCCAGACTCCTGAATGTACAATAATCAAAGCAATAAACCCTTATGAAATAGAAATCCAAAAATAATACTAAAGAAAATTGTTTTTAATCCATTGACTCCTACACTGGCCAAAACCGGCCGTGCTGCACACAATGTTCCGCATGGAGTGACACTTTATCCCCTACCTCCCCCACTAGGTATTATTTTGTCCTCTAAAGCTGTCAATTGTTTAGGAGACAAATAAACCAATCAGAAACTGTCTTTTGTGTATATATTTATGAGTTTTAGGGGGTGGGGAAAAGGCTGCTTTTTAACCGACCACATGGAGATGGCACTGCGCGTTGATCGGTTCTGGATTTTCAAGATGTATTTTTCTGTTCTCAGAATTAAAATACTTCTATTTTAGAGCTCAAAATGGAAAGAAATCACCCTGAATAATACTCAATCGCCGAAAAACAAGACATTGTGCTCTTTGAAGTGACGAAAAGCCATTTTGCGTTGAGATTCCTTCGATTTGCAAGAGACAACCTAAAGTATGCTAAAATATTTAACCCAAACCGCGGACTTCAAATCGATTTTACGAGACCTGGGAAAACACTACGGTCAGTAAATGTTGTTTTCGAATGTTGATTTCCTTTTTAAAAATCGTTTGCTTGCCCCAGATTCGTATAATTTTCGTAATTTGCTCGCACAGCTGCGCAACTTCCAATCAAGCCATCACCATAAACTCAGTTGGAAAGTGTATGCGTGCACGCACGTCAAGAAAATCAGAAGTTTTTTGCTTCCTTAAGGTATTGTTTATCTGAATAAAATTTTTGGCTGGAAAAGCTCTCTGTCGATTATTCTGTCTTTTTTAATTGTTAGTTGGGTTCAAGAAGCAGTGTTTTGTAAACACAGACTAATTTGCATAACTAGGTTGAAATTTGATATATGAGTGGCTTTTAACAATGCCCAGAAAATTTCAGCAATTTTCATTTTCAAGGTTGTTTTCTGGCTAATACTTGATACATAACCATAGTTTTTTACATCAGAATAAATTTATTTAACTAGTCAAGTGCAAAAAGAAGTTGATGATGTTTAGTTATCTACTGCACATTTAGGTAATTTTTTCTTCTCTTGACAACCGCTTGAAGCAACTGCTGGACAAGGTTGAGCAAAACACGACTGTATAATGGTAAGCGGCACAGTGTTCAACGCTAACACTTGCCCACTTGCCCAGGGCAACAAAAATGTCGCTCGGCAAGTAAACTTGCCTGATCGGGCAAGTAGTTTTTGTTCTTGTCTGGCAAGAATTAAACTCAATAAAAGTTTATTGAAAAGTCTTTGTTGTGAATAGTATTTACTTGTTAATAAGGATGCAGTCTTTTGGATCATTTTCACAGCAAAAGGTTGAAAAAGGGTCCTTCTGAACAAGATGAAGTGAAACCTTCGATCGTTTTCTTCGTTGCCTCCATGCTTCAGCACGTGCAAGGAATGATTGGTAAATTTCTAAGCCCAGTTTCCATTGCAAACAAATGTGGCATTTGTTCTGAAAATGAGTCTGTTTCAATTCAGGTTCTCAAGAAAAACACGAAAGGAAAATGATAAGGAAGATGCCGAAGCAGGCCCACTAGCTAAAGTGAAAAGGTTGGAAGTGTCAATAGAAAAGCCTGGAAAAAGCAAAAGCCAGCGACGAAAATACCAAACCTCATGGAAGAGAGATTACCCGAATTTGAGAAGAAGGAAAACAAGATGCGATGTAAAGTCTGCTGTGGTTTTCGCACTCTGACAGATGTAAGTAGCTCACTTTATATTGGCAAAAGTGGTTTCAGACGTACAACTTTGGACTTTGGTGGAACACTGGCCAAAAGGCTAGACGGCCTGAGTTTGTTACGAATTGATTATGAACCACCTTACTACTATGGAACCCAGTTGGGGACTGTGTTATAATTATTTCTTGTCTTCTGAACTGTAAAACAATGTTACGTCACACACATGGATGCCTGATAATCAATTGCATCAACCATCATTATTTCTTGTTTAACTTGCCTACCTGTAACCTCATTTGTTTAGTCTGTTGTGTTTTGGTTATAAAAGAAAGAGACGAGTGAACACAAACAAAAAGGTTTTATACGCTCTTTATTCATGTATCAGTAAGAAAATTCAACATCTGAGATTTAATTCATACTCTATTAATTTTCTACATAAAATGTATGTTAAAACCCGACTGAGTTAACAAAATAGACATTGAACATTTTTTTTGTATTGGGCAATGGATGCAACTGGGATACTTACTAGGGGGCGGGCAATCAAAACAAACACATGGCAGGGAATATAAAATTTTTTCTTAGTTTTATCATGACTGCAAATTAAATCATAGCTAGCAAATCATGCATGAAAAGACTGGGCCATGACAAAAAAAATTTCAAATTAATATTTCCAATCTATAACGCACAGATTGAGCACTATGAAACCAATACATACCAAAGAATGTATAGCTACCAAACTACACAAGTGCCAACTGCTGGGAAAAAGTTTCACGTATCAACCAAGGTTCATGCTCTTATATACATGAACATTGCATGGGTGTATCATTTTCATGTTCAGTTCAACAATGAGACAAAGAAAACTGTCCCAGAAAGAAATTAAGATAAAAATTTAACCAACTGTGTTCAAGCAGAGAAAAGGTGAACAGTCAACAACTTTGGCAAAAGATTACATCTTAATACGTACAAGAGGCTATTTTTTAATCCTGAAACAATAAGTTATTACAATGTGTTGTTGAAACAAACACAGGATGTGTATTTTGGGAAATGTCCACTTGGCCACCAATGACACTCTATGGACACTCAGTCACTGTTGTCACATAGGTCCAGGATTTCCCAAAGCTGTCTTTGGCACATGTTTGAGGGATTTTTATTTCTCAGAAACCTGCCATCTTAAATTTTCTAATTAAAAGATGACAAGTTGACATTATGATAATTGCTATTAACAACCACACAACACAATAAACTATTTAGTAGCAGCAAATGTGGCATATTAGTACTACTTCAAAGGCAAAATGGCTACGTAACTCTGTGAAAAAACCTTACATTGAACAGATGAGACAGTTTGTGTACCAAGGTACTTATTTTTTTAACTAATTAATAGCGCTAGTGCTCTAGACTCCTGACCTTGAGGAAATAAGGCATCCATTTAGTCAATCATTCCCAATGACAAAAAAGAACAAAAAACTAACAGCCATAGTGTCACACAACTTCCAGTTCTTCGTCTTACACTCTCATTTCTCTTTATTGAAAAATGGAGATTTTCCATTCTTTGTTTCTTGTCAAAAGCTAAGTTTGTAACTTGCTTATACACGAACACTGATGCACTAAAGTACATGCAATCAGAACTCCACGTAACTCATACAAACAAAACAAGGGGTTAGTGGTATGTTTCCTCCTGACATCCTTCCATTTTCAAAATTTTTTTTTTTGGCATTTTGTTATTAAAACAAACAGCTAACACCCTCTTGCTATGAATGAAGACATTTTCCCTTCAAATAGTTAACACATGTTGTTTCAAATAAAGACATTTTCTGTAACTTGTTGTGCGCATGCTTCAGCGTTCTACTGGTTGAGAGAAGGAAGGGTTAGACAATGAACACAAGTGTTCTACGGGATGTACCCCTCACTATAGCTCCCTCTAAGTTCACATGTAGAGGTAAATGCTGCCAATCATGCATTCACCTATTCAAACTACTGCTTTTTGCACATTGTCGATAGCTTGTCGACAATGTTACTTGTTTCCGACAGGTGAAATATATTTACTTTGCTTGATTGATTACTACTTTACAATAAAAGAAAAAAGCCACACCTTCGGTTGAACACTGATCGTGTCATTCTCTTCACTTACTAGTCATTTTCCTTTCGAATGTTTAGCAAAAGAGCCACACAAGTGAACAGGAAATGAATCCCATTCTGACACTCAGGAGCAAGTAACTTTGTTAATAAGTAACAGTGCAAGCAAGATAGCAGGGACGCCACGACTACTACCACCCTGGGCATGCAATAGTGCTGGTTCAATGATGTCACCGAAAATGTGAAGTAGAGCCAGAAAGACTGTCCCTGGTGTGAATGAATCGCCCAAACAAAAGATTAGTGTGCTGCCAAATACCAGTGAGGCAGCAATAATTATGAAATACAATCAGAGAGCAAAAATGTAAATTACCATGAAGTTGGTACACAATCATATTATCATCATTTCATCCCATACAATCACGTATTTCATGCTTCAATACACATTACAGAACATGAAATACAAACTGCTACTCCAGAGGTATATGTTTAGGAAAGACTGACTACAAACTACAAACTTAAGTTTTGAATCTGAGTCATCCTCAGGGTTCTATCTAGGGTGTTTGAGGGGTAGAAGCTTCCCCCCCAAAATGCCCAGCCTCCCCCCCCAAAAATATTGTTCACGTTAGCAAATATCGGAGCTAAATGTAACATTGTCAGAACGTGATCACAACTGACAATTAAAATAAAATACCACTGTAACATTATCTCAAAATTGTGTCTCAAAATGCACCAGATTGCATCTCAGCACATATTCATTTCAAAACATTTCCAGTGGGGCATGCCACCGGACTCCCCTAGGAAGCTCGTGGCCTTCGGCCAAGAGGGACTTCTTCCCCAAACGATAAATCCTAGATAGAACCCTGATCCTCTACAAGATCAATGAGACTTCCTGTATCAAACATCTGAATTCAAGCAAGATTTGCTAAAACGTGTTCCAAAAACACTTTGACAGTGGTCCGATGCTAGATATCTGCCGATTTAGACAAAATAGTTTGGGCCATTGATAAGGGGTCTAAAGGTCAACTTAAGTGATATTGAATTTAAATAACAAAGGCCAGGCCACAAGCCAGCATTTGAATACATGTAGTATGATAACATCACTTGATTACAACTTCCACGAATCATTTCATTTTTCCTTTCTTATTAAAATTTGTTATCCAAATGATAGCCCTAATTTACATGAAAAAGGATTTTGGACAGCTGTAGCCAAATGATGCCATCCTGCACATGTCCTATTGACACACTCACGAAAAGCTCTTAACAGAACACAATGGATCACCTTGGGGGCTTTCCCTTTATATTGTGTTACGCTTAGCAAGCACATTTTTGTGATAACATAGCACAATTCCAAAGGTATCAAGATGGAAATGTTTTACCTTGAACATTACATGAACAATAAATTATATCAAGCATGTACAATAAAGACAGTCAACTCTCTCACTCCCAGTAGTGGTCAAAATCTGATGAACAATTTTAAATTTCATTTTGTAATACTGAAATAGAAACATACTATCAGAAAGTACAGCTCAGTGTTTACAATTTAAATTGTCATACTTTCAGGTTTCATACGCAGACTGAAGAATACGAACCACATTATGCAACTCAAGAATTGAATAGGAGAGTACAAGTACAGGTGAAGTTGAAATGGATTTAAATACATTTCTTTTTGGGTAGTCAAGCATGCTAACAAATATCCACAATCTAGAAAAACAACTTAAAAGCTATTTTTAGCACAGGCAAACCCCATGCAATGTTAAAAGAAACCGATATCAAAGCCACTTTTCAGATCAGTTATTCGAGAAGGAAAAATAACATTAAGATTAATTTTAATTACATTAAAACAATCACGTGACTTAAGGAAACAAAACACTCACATCTGTATTTTCGGCGGAGACAAACGACAGCCGGAAATACATCTGCATTCGTAGGCTATATAGGACAATTACTGTTCTTCCACCAGTTAACTTGATGATACGTAGAAAAAAAAACATATTACCTGATAAATAAGGCGCAATAAACCATAAATCAGGAGACTGAGATGGTTGTCATAAGCTGATGTTGTTTTTTGGGTAACAACTGACCCCATAAATGACAAGCCACACAAACTAATAAAGCAGCAGTTAAAAAATTACAAGTGAAGTTAGCTCCAAATATACATGTAATCTCGCCAAAATAAAAAATATATATAACAAAACCTTCCCACTACACTAACTTAGACCCAATCATTCCTTGAAAAAGATCAGCTCTTGCACAGTAGCTCCAGGAATGATTATCAGATGTGACCTCATTGCGAGAGGGGTACTATATCCAGAATATTCATCCTTAAGGTTTTCTCTTGTAGTCTAAAACAATTACTCTTAACCATGTTGAATAGGTAAAAGCAAGGAATCACAATCTCAGAGACCTTCAGGAACAAGACAGTAATTGAATATTTCAAACGTCGAAATCTATCAATCGTGTAAAAAACTGAAAGCAGAATATTATGACATGTGTAAAGTCACATCTAAATTGAGCCACTCGCTCACGCACAACCCCACGTGTTTGTCTTGTGCCTTACTTGCGCATAAGCGAAAGGAAGTTTTACTTTATTGGGTGTAGCCATGTTCGTCATATAAATTTGCGCCAATCAAAACTCTTTGCGTACGAAGCTATTTTAAATGCAACATTTGCAGGTGACATAAAAACAAGAAGAACCGTAAACGTTTGCTCGCTAACTTAATGGCTAAGTTGGTGAGCAAAGTAACAAAGGTGATGTTTTTCTACCTGGGTGGAAAATCCATCCACCATCACAATTTGCAGCTCAAGGGTAATGCCAAGAGTGGCATTTTCTTGATGATAATGAACCAAAGGAACCAAAAGTGAAATGCAATTCTATCTAACTTGCAAAAAGAAATGAACAAGCACGAGGAAGACGTTAGGATGAAGTTAGTTGACACCAAGGTCAGCTAAAGGTAAATTATACGAGGTTACATTATTTACGAAACTTTTGCCAAACACATGAATTTGTAAGGCTTTTGTAAGCATTTTAGTGCTTAACATCAACGGGAAAATGATGAGAACCCAGAGCAAATGTTCTCCCAAGATACAAAACGTAATTAATATTTTGCCTGGGTTAATTTGCTTCAACATTGCGATTAAATTAGACTGTAAAATAGTTTCAAGTACAGAATCTTTTAGCTTATCTCTTCAGAGTATTTCGGTCCCGCAAATCAGACGCTTTACTTGCAACACTGAAGCGACAAAAAGCGCCCAGAAGATATCCAACTCTTGTACGTGCTGGATTTGCAAACTGTCGTCGCAAAGATGGCCGCCATCTTTGCCGAGCTGTCGAGCGGTCAGCCACATTACATAATTTTTTAACGTCGACTAAAACCCTGGCCTCTGCTGCGTCGAATATAAAACAACGATACAAAGTTCAGCTTATATGATACACTCTCGCTGCATTTCATCCTTGTTTCTCCATTCTCTCGACGATTACTGCGAGCGTGGGAAAAACGTAAGGCCCGGACACCGTACCTCTCATGTGCCGTACCAAGTAGTACGTAGTTATTTGGCAGTGGAACGGTGTCCAAATCAGTTTTATCGACAGAATTCAATTAGGCAAGGTAAAATCCCAGGGTAAGGCAAAGCTTGCCGCTTAATACGACCTTGGAGCGAAAATGTATCTGGTAAATGAGAGGTACGGCGTCTGAACTGGGCCTAAGAGACCTGGCGGGACAGTAAGCTTACCTGCTGAACATGCAATCATGCATACGTATGCTTTTAGATCTTTAATTACAAACGAAACTAAAGCAGCCGTAGTTATTAAAGTACACTGGCTAAGCATTAGTGTCAAGTTTGTAAAAGCATAAAATAGACCTGGCTAATGTTCCAGAGCATAATTTTCTAACTTTTACGGACTGAAGGCTTTGATTGGCGAGGGTTTTTTCCCATATTTGCTCACGTCAATTTTTCACAACGCACTGAATAAAAATTACCTTGAAAATTTCACCAGTTTCAACACAGCCTTTTAACATGTATACTTACATCTTTGGTACAACAAAGTGGGCTTATTACTGGCGCTCAAACGGGAAACAGTCTCTCATGCTCTATACGCCACTGAGCAGTCGGAAAGCTCCAAACGTTAAGGGGCCCGTTAAAGTATCTCGTTGCTATGATGCGCGGTTGCCATGCACGTGCAATTTTACTTCCGGTCGTCCGCAAATTTTTCGCGCGCTTTCTGGCCTCCCGGCGCCGGCCCGTCACCGGTTCAAGTCGCCGATAATTTTTTTATTTCGTTGCGACAAACACAAAAGAAACTTTTTTGTTTACTTTTTAAATTGATTTTAATTTTCTGCTTTACGTTTACAACATGACGTCGACGTACGTCACAAACTGAACCATACTTGCCCTCAATGAATGTTGTCCAAATTTGGTCCAATGAAAGCATACATGTGTTGAGTTACAGCAAGCTCATTTTTCCCTAGCAACGGCCTAAAAAGATACTGTAATGGGCCCTTAACCCGCTCCAAACAATAAGACGATTGAGTGGTCTGAGTGACACAACGCGCGCGACAAGTTCAGCGAGCTCCTCGCGCGCGTCCTATTGTTATTCAAATCATTCAAATTTCTCATGGGCCTCTAGCTCTAACAGCACGCTAGTAGCGGGTTGCGCCAATTGGGAAACTGGTTGCAGTACCGCAGAGCTTTCTGTGCGTCCTTTTCGAAGGCTCAATTGCGTTTTTGTTATTAGTCTATCTATTGTTTGGTTCTTTTGTTTTTTAGATACCTCGTGTAGTTAAACAAACACAAAAGGCCACCGAACCCACGCATCGATGTAGCCTCCTACGCAGTCGTTTTTAGGGGAAGTCATATTACCCTTCTCCCTACATAGAGAAAGAAACGAAACATCTCAAGTGGTGAAAAAGGATGGAGAAAATAGATCCTGTTTCGTAGTTGCACGGTGGAACGAATGACATCCTGCAAGAACGTGCGCAACAACGCAACAAATGATGGACCACTTGCATATCGGCTGTGACAGAAAAACCATCGATACCGAAGGAAAAAGAACCTTCTAATTAGCAAAACTTGTTCTTGCCTAGATGTAATGATCTAGGCCTACTCAGTCAAGTTTTGAGACTTTTTTCAGGCGCTACAACGTCTGCAAAATTTCGAGCCGCTTCACAGAACTACAAAATGCACACCTGACATGTCCGAATCGAAATACAAAATGGTATATTTAGAAAAGCTACAAGCTGGTCTATTCCCTACCAAAAAAACTGCAGAATTTGTTCGCTCGCGCGCTATAGATGCTGTTATGAAGAAGAGGTCGTCTGTGGACAAAGCAGTACAGATATGGGTGGCAAATTTCCCATTATGGATGTCAAAGTAACTGATGTTGAATCAATCATGAAGAAGTTGGAGGAGCACTACTACCGGGACTACTGACTGTCTTATTCCCCATTCGTTTGAATTCTGTCTTCATGCATACAGTGTAAGAGCCCATCTTGATCACACAAAACGCTATGTTCAAGCTCTTGTTGGACGTGTGAGCTTCAAAAGAGCAAAAAGACAAGCTCGTTGATCATCTAAACTTGCTAGCCAATATAGGGTCAACATAGCATGAAACATATTGAATTTTCACTTTTTTAATATGAACAGTACTAACATATTTTGAAGTGTTATGAATTGCATCGAATACGGGAAAAAGTAAATTATGAGTCAGTTCTTAGGATGGTGGACATGAACACACTAGAACATAGACGTATAGAAAACATTTAACAAATAGAAAAGTATGTTTTTTAAATGTTTTAAGGAAAATGGCCCATGTTATATAGCTAATTTATTCAAACCCCGAGTTACATCATACAATCTTAGAGGTAGAGGGCTAAACGTTGAACAAAATTCTTATAATAGTAGATTCTTTCATGATTCGTATACTACGTTATTTCTCGTATCTGGAACCAGCTGCTATTAGTTGTAAAGAACGCACCTAATGTGTCATCGTTTCGCAAGCATTTAAACAAGTTGAATTTTATCGGCTGCTAATGCAAAAATTGCCTTTGAGGTTATCCTATTTATACACACTGATCCAATGTGTTAACTAGACGTTTTCCGCCTTTGAAGTTCAGTTCCCTTTTTTGCCTCCCTCGCTCTCTCTACCTCCCTTTCTCTCTCTCTCACTCGAGGGCGAGTTCAGGAAGGTGTAGAAGGAAGAAGTTGGATGCTATTAGCCACTTTCTCAGTTTCCCAATTTTTAAAAATTGTGCGACGTATCCCAGCGGCGAAGCCACAAAAAACGTAGGCGTCGTGGAATTACACACCGTATCTCCTCGAAAATGCGCCCACGCTCTAATGAGCGCCCTCCCCCGAATAAGCGCCCGCCCCCGAGGTCATAATATGAAACAAGCGCCCCCCTCCCCTCCCCCCTCACTTTCTTAAACAGCAGGGATACAAGGAAAACCTGTTTCTATTGCCACTTTATTTATAACTCTTTAAGCTTCAACTACAGCCGCATCAGTACAGGAGAATAGTTTCTTTTCTATTAAGTCACTTCTAGTTATTTCTATCTCCATGTGCTTGCAGATTTCTTTTAAGTGTACTGAATGGGAGGACGGTATGCTTGATACCAACCATTGTTGTAACAAAAAAAAGACATTAATATTGACGTTCCGTTTGCGTGGATAATGTTGTAGTTTTTGTTTTTCTATTAAAGATTTAGCCAAAATAAAGTCACAGTTCGTTGAAAGGAAAACTTTTAAATGAGCGCCCCCCTCGATTAAGCGCCCTCCTTCCAATAAGCGCCCCTCCTTTTAGCCGAAATTTTAGATATGCGCCCGGGTGCTTATTCGAGGAAATACGGTAATTTCAGACGCAGTTTTATACCGCCCACTCGCACGTGTGTCCCTCCGATTTATACGGGCTTCCGTAACTAGTGGACGCTTTTTGTCGTTGTACTTTCACCATCCAAACGACTTCTCAATAGTATGTTCGAGAAAAATCAATTCTGTTTATACAGATCACTTGCAGTGGCAGATTGCAGAAAAAATACTCGAAAATCTTATTTAACAAATGCTTTTTTTTTGCTGATATTATTCCTCTCTTAAGTTAAAGCTGTTATATTTGGTAAATATGTAAATATATGAAAATGATATGTGATAGACAAAAATTCACACTGTTGTGACGATCTTGTCGTTTGCAGATTAGTTCGACTTCCAGAGACACAAAAAATCAAGTCGTATTGAAGCTACAACGTAGCCATTTACGAAGCTTCAACGCTTTCGTCCACTCAACTCCGACAAGATCAAAAGTTTTAGTCTTTGGCTTCTTGTAAATCTGGGAATGATGTAACGGTCTTTTTAAGTGCTCACGTACACACAAGCGTGCATGACCAAGCAGGCCACACAAAATTAAATACAGGGTTGAAAGTAATTAAATGAGAAGAAAAAAAAGAAGAAGACCTCTATTCCCCAAGCGGAAAAGGGAAACAATTAAACGAAACTGAGAAATAATTTTATCTAGGAATCCTCACTCAAAACATTAAAGCACAAACAAATTAGCTGACTACATAGCAAGCTTACGTTTTCTTTTACTCACCTTTTAAAATCAGGGTTGAGGCATACTTCATTCATGAAGCATTTTAGTTCACAGTTTGGTCACATCTGCAAGAACAGAATCCTAGATAAATGCTGGCCATGTTAACCTGGCTTCAAACATTTCACCCAGAAGACAAAAGAAACTCAGTATTTTACTCAGTATTTTATTTCTTGCTCATGCTTGTAAAATATCAATTGTCATAGTCTGTCAGTTTCTCTAGTGACTTTCTAAAAATCCGACTGTCCAAAGTGATCACATCTAGCCAATTATACTGCACTTAACACCGAAATGAGCCAATCATACGGACAAAATGCAGGGACGGCAACGCAAAGTCACGCCTGCGGGTTTTGGTCAATGTCTTTATTGGGCGAAAACTGAACCAAAGACATAACCACTACTAGCAGTCAATCCAGCGATAGATTAGAAAAATTTCATAAAGGATTGAAAATATTATCTGCACGTCTATCGGTTCTCAGTCCTGAAGTTTTCAGTTCAGGTCTGCAGAGGAGCACGAAAAATGATCTATGACTAGGCACGTAGATAGTGGTCAAAAGTTCTATAAACTGAAGAAGGCTCGTAGAACAAAACAAGAAAGGAGTACATTCGTGCGATTTTTACTGCACCTTTCAATACACGACGTGATATTATTCATTCATTAGAAGGAAACCCGCAAGGAAATTTGGGGTCACCCACAAAATAATCAAAATGACGGTATAACTATACTCGGAAAAGCGGCTTTACAAGATTTAATGTCTGATGTAGGTTTGGCAAGCAAGTTGACATCTCTTGTGGCCCTTCAGGCTAAATTCCGACATGCGACACCGGTGTAAAAAGACGGAATGATTTACCCGATCGGGAAGGCCCAGAGTGCGTGACATACGGAATGACACACGGAATCACTTTTTCGCGCCACAACTGCGAAATAACCAGCCTTGCTCCCAGGGCCCTTTCATGCGGACTACATTTTTGAATATTTTCAACATGTTTTTTACACCACCACGCACGTCAGATTTTGATTTAATGCAATGTATAGAAAGGTTATCTTGATCGTCAGCTGTGCATAATGAAGAAAGAGCTAAGCAAAGTGCCTCGTTGGGCACAGAATGAGACACTAGAATTCTATTTTTCAAAAGGCTAATATCCGTGTGAACGTCGTGTTTAACTGGCAACTTCCTCTCAGCCAGTCCGGCCCAGTCGTGTCTGTTGTCAGTTGCCTCTTTAGCTCTCTTTCTTTGCGTGTCTCGGTATCACTTGGAATTGCTCGAAGAAACTTATGGTGCAGAAAGTCATTGCATATGACATGTTGCACTTGTCGCGCTTCGATTAACTCATTCTAAACGTAATTCTGCACGTAATGCTACAGTGCAGTTCCTCCAAGTCATCCATTCTGCTCCTTTATACTATCACCCAAGCGACATAACGGCACGAACAGTACATAAAATAGCGAAGAACGACCAAGCTGCTGCCATGAAATGGCGACAGTGACAGAAACTAATAAGCTAGATACTGCGTGAAACTGAAACATCACAAGTTTCGAAATTCAGGCGGCGGCCATGTCATCGAGAAATCATGAGTTCGAGTACGAGTTGATTTCCAGTTAAATTCGATTCGAGGTCGAGGTATTTTCTAGGATGATGGTAAGCAGTGACTCTAACTACCTCAAAACTAACAATAAAAATTCTGTCTAACACTAAATTTACACACTACGTAATACTAAAATCAGTAGGCATTTTTTCATAATTCGAACCCCAACTCTAGTCAGCTCACAAATTCTCTGGTTCCTAGGCATGCCGTGATTGGTTCATGAAACACGCACCTTGTAAAAACATAAGTAATTATTGTTAGCGTTTATGTCAAAGTTATGATAACACCCGCGAAACTCAGAGAACTCGAAACAGATCTGAAAAGACTCTCGCCTCCACAAACATTTTTCGGTCTCTAAAATTTGCACTCAGTGGTGAACAGTCGCACAGGGATCTCTGTGGAAATTCGAAAAGCGCTTTTTTAGCGTTTTTTTCGACCGATCATGATGAATTGCTACAATAAACTGTTACCTGGATTTCTCTTCGCTCAGTTGAGCTTTAGATCACTGATTGCAAAACCTCCAGACAACATAGGATGAATAAAAACCAGAGAAACCCAAATACGTTCCGGTGAGCCCTCCAAAGACGATTTGTAGTCCCTGGAGTGTCAGTTATGGAGAAGTCGGCAATCCAAGGATGAAAATCAAAGATGGAAAAGGTTATAATTTTTTTTTTTTACATAGCCTGCAAAGCAGTTGTAGACTGAAGTTAGAGTTTTGCGCGAACCAAAGTGAGCAACTACATGTAGGAATGAACTGGTAAATATTGTTTATAAAATAAAAATCGCGTGATTGCCACAACTTGAGGCTCGTGACCACTTGTCTTAGCCATCTGGCCATGCAAAGCTACCCGGCGTGGGGCTGTAGCAGGGGGAGGGACCGGGGGCACCACGCCCCCCTCCCCCAGGGTTTTTGCCCCCAAAAAGTAAAAACATACATGCATCAAAAGTTGAAAATAAAATTTCCTCTCCCCGAGGTTTAAAACAATAACAACATGAAATCCTTATTAAACCTAGTGGTAAGTAAAAAATAACAATCCCTGACTTTTCACTAAGCTTGCGGCGGAATGAAGAATTTCCCTATAGCTAACAAGTTGCAAAATTCCCTGAACGAGTCCCGGATCTTGAAAAGGTTGTTTTTCCTGACTTCTCCCTGACCATGGCGACCCTGTAACTGAATCCTTTGTTGATGTCTCTTCCCTTTTCGTGAAAAAATCTAATCTTTCGTCTAGCATGTGATCGTTTATTGAAATTAAACCACCAAAATTGCTGAAAATCGATTAAGACAACATAAATCGATCTAAATCGATACAGTTCTGTTAATATCAATCGATATCAATCGCACTGGTAACGATTATTGTCGATTAAAGTTGATTATATTGACTGTCGGTTTTCATTGATTAGGCACGCCGGGTATAGGTATGTAAGAACGGAGGCTCCGCATGATGAATGGGCTGAAAGACAACGAATATACCCGTCGAAACAAATCAGTCGCTGAAATTAAAACCCAACTTGAATACTAATACTCTGCTTCTCGTTGCTTTATCCGTAAGTGCAGGCGTATTTTGAGTAACCAAGTGGGTAATACTCCAACGAGTTTTCATGCCACCATCTAGGATCAGGAAGACATAGAGCTGATCGATCTGGGGCAAGAAACAAAATCGACTTGGGGAGCCGGAGTGATACTAAAAATGTCTCTCTCGACCCAGTTAGATGTTTTTTGCTAATCCGAGAGGGCGCACAGACGAATTTTGAAATCCATGGTGCCGCCTTCCTTTCACGCCACAAGATTTGGCCACACGGAAAGTCTGTGGAGCCAGTCTACTGAGGAGGAAGACGGATCCAGAGCCTGTATCGATGCAAACAGCTTTGCAGGCGACATTCTTCTCTAAGCATAAACCATTTTTTAATTAAAACATCCCACGCAGACGCCCTTTGCTCTGTGTAAAAAGGCTAATCAAACAATCGCTTTATCGCCTCCTTTGTAAATATGATCGCTCATGAAGTGAAAATATTTAAAATAAGCAGTACTTGTTTGGACTACAAAGCATTCTTTCTTTTGTCTGCAAATAATCGCGTGAGCGGCAAACCACTCCCTAGTGAATTCTCCAGAAACAAGAATAGTGACTATGTGCTGTTCCATGCAGACGCGAATCTGATGCAATTCCTGGTCTCTCTTTAGAGACTGTCTTCGAGTATGGGTAGCTCACGGGAAATGGTGTCTTACGAGCGACTACATATAAAGCGTTTGACTGAGCACTAGGAGAGAGTAACGATAAGAGCGTCAGGCCCCCACAGTTTTTTATGGTTACGTTATCACACTAATACAAAGGAAATTCAATTCGCTTAGTTTTGACCTACTAACAACCTATAGCCTCCCACGCAGTCGTTTTTAGGAGAGTCGTATTACCCTCCTCGTAAGATTTCATTTTGTGAAATTTGAAATTTATTTTCTCTGGCTCCCATAAGAAATTGTCTTTGGGGCTATTACAGATAACAAATTACATCTAGAGCTCTTTAAAAATGTAAAAAAGAATGCGATATGCTTTAAATTATTCTGGTACAAGGTTTTTGTCCACAGAAAATTAAAATTACTCAATTTCCTGATGGATTCCGTCTTAATTTATTTCAGCCAGATCAACCCTTTGGGACCTCTCTTTAGTGATCACCTCCCATAGTCGACCGTCTTTCCCGTTATTAGCGGTCGCCAAAAGAAAGAGGAAAATAAGGTTCGAATGTACTTAGTTAATCTCAAAACTGAATTAGAGAAACGTTTTTGATAAATGCAATGAAGTTTCTTGAATGTTTCTTCATTGACCCAGTCACGCAAAAGCTCGCTTGGACTGCAACATAGTCCGCCTGATTTTGGGGTGAGTTAGTCCGCAATCCGGCTTACAACTCCGAGTGGACTGAGACAAAGAAGTCTTGAGCGAGCGTGAATACGGAGTGTAAGATTTAGCTAAAACGGGTGTGCGAGGATCATGCACAGCAATCCGTGCCTTTGGTACTTTGCGCCTCCTAAGTGTCCCCGTCTGAAAATTCGAACTTCCTTCAGCGATTTTTTCAGTCTAGACTGGAGAGTTCACTCGCGTACGCATAACCAACCTACAATTTTGGGACGAAGAACTAGCAGAGGTTGAAATAACGCAGAGGCATTGTTTCAGGAAAAGGGACGGTTTTATTAGAAACATAATACGTTTTTCCGTTTTCTATAACCGTATCGCCGTTACTTGAGTGGAATTTGAAGGAATGACTAATGCTTTGTAAACGCAATCACGTACTCGTTGGCATCAGCGTCGGATACCAGCCTCACCGCAGAAAAGTCTGGAACAGGAGTGACAGTTGTGGCCCCAACCATGCAGGTCAATTGATGGGTGGAAAACCTAAATTTCTTTGTTGCCAGCGAGAAGCGCATATTGATTAACTCTGATATTGCAGTAGTGCGACGAATGTACCGCCCTTGCATAAAAAAGCTTTGAAAGCGGTAATAGCTTACCTCGGAATTGTTGCTCCCAAGCGAAAAAGCGGCGGTTTGCTTCGAGAGAACAGCTGCGAAATGTGCCTGATCGTTCGTCCTTCCAACAAGCTTCGGGAACTAAAGGAAAATTTAAAGAAGTTTAATTCCGCTTTTTGTTCAGCTGATTGTTTTTAGTGCCAAATTTAGCAGTTTTACACACTTGCGAATTGCTTCCTCAGCAGTTTCACTTTTGCGGTTCCAAGAAGGAGGCCCGCCCAGGAATATTTGTTTTCACATAGATTGTTTAAGTAAACCGTACAGACCACAACTATAACCAGTAGGAATTTGGAAGCCTAGAAACATTAAACCAAGCGATATATAAAGTATATTGTGTGACGATAAGTTTTTCCAGTGTGGAATAGACTGCGAGCGGTCGTCCTGTTTTCCTCAGAACGGAAGTGTAGATAGTCAGGCCTTAAAGCGTTTTTTTTTTTTCGCGTTATTTGTTTAAAACAAATTAGGAGATGAAAGAGACTGCTCGTAGTGTAGAGTGGGAACTGAGATCATGGATTTTTCTACTCCAGCACACAACGAAGTAAAGGTTAACTCCAGAGCAACTTGCTCGCTTTCGGAATGAAGCACCAGCTTCTGATGAACGCGGGGTTAAGGATTTGACTGGAATTCGTCAGAAGGCAAAATAAGCAACTTATAAGCGAGAAGTAGTTTTAAACGCTTGATGTAACAAACCTCCAAGCAAGCGGGTCTTTTTTTGTTTGTTTGTTTGTTTGTTTGAAAGACGTCCTTTGGTCCAAAAGTACAGCATAGCAACGAGCACGTGCTTCAACAGAGCACAAAAGAACTGCTTAGTAAAAAAGGTCCACCTAGCAGTTCATATTGATATTTCACATTAATATTTGAAAGAAATACATCAAAAATTCAAACTAATTCCAGAACGGAAAGCAAAACATCCATGAACAACCATCAACAGAAGAAAAGCTGACCATGTTCGGTTTCTCAAAGAAGCTAAGGCCAAAGAAAGTGCTGACTCGGTGAGTCAAAAGACTGAACCATGTGAACTACTTAAATATTCTTTTCATAAAATCTAATCAATTGAAAGACACGTGTACAACACGGGTACCAAAGTACAAGGTTACGTTCAAACTTAAGAGCTTTTGTTTGCTAGGCCAAGATGACATGTTTGAATTTTATAATAGTTTTGTTACTGAAAGGAAACATTTGTAAACTCTCCTCACAAGTGACCGCATCGACTGTATGACCAACCCAAATAAATTAGGTTTCGGACACATTCCTTGCCATCGAAAGGCTTTTCTGAGACCTTGCTAAGTCTCGAAGAAGTACTGAAGAGTGGAAATGAAAGTGAACGTTTGGACCGTATATAAAGAGATAAAGAGAAAAGAGACTTATTGGACGTGAAGAAGTTTAAGCGACAAGGTCGTCAAGGATGACCTATTTGACGTCATGGATGGTTCTAGGAAAACACGGAAGCTCCCTGAAAGCTACGCTTCCCTGTTCTGAACAAATACCTTCTGCTTTTCGGCTGGGAAAAGGAAAAAAACATCGGCACTAGAAAGAGCACCATGAAATTTCATCCCCGTAATATTTGACCTATAATAGTATACATGCAGTCCACAGAGTTTAAACAAAACCTTACTCTGAATTCACGGAGTCCCCCTTCCATCCGCTCCACCCTCTTTCCAGACCCATGCGATGTTGGTTAGGAAGGCAAAGCGGACCTTTGAGCGGTTGAGCTCCCAAATCCGAATAATGAGGGTCAAAATTCACCAATCATAAGCAACCAAGGTGCTCCTTTATACTGATACATAACCAGTCGACACTATCGCTTGATGAAGATCAGCAGTATATAGCGGTCGAAACGTCTCGATCAACATCAAAGTGACTAAATCGTGAGACAAACGATTAACTGAGCTATCATGTCAAACCACGATGAATAACATCTTTCATAACATCTTACAACCTGAATAGCTGCCAACATTGTCTTGGGGCAGGGGGGGGCGGGATTAACGTTTCCGGAATAGCAAGACCACCGAACGTATTGTTAGTTCTATCCGTAATACCGAATTCAAATATGCACTGATCAGTTCGCATTTGAGCGCGGGTTTGCAAGCTGTCCCAGGAGCTATTGAGTTTTAAGTCTCCTCTGACT
>Ga0126336_10000128_pt1 | contig 21456 bp, 17 predicted proteins | sample SidCmetagenome_FD_92530 | JGI IMG/M metagenome (GOLD analysis project Ga0126336, IMG submission 92530) | Coral microbial communities from El Islote,Puerto Morelos, Mexico - Siderastrea C C metagenome | ecosystem: Host-associated > Invertebrates > Cnidaria > Coral | place: El Islote,Puerto... | reverse complement strand
GGACAACAATGGTTTTTATGTTAAATCTAGTCTTGTAGTAAGGATATACGATCACCTATAAGAGTATCATTGCTGAAATTATGTTAGTACACATCTATTCAATGTTCCAGCCAAATCCTTAAAATGCTAGAATTATATAAAACATTTACCTTTAATAAAACTGCGGAGCTCTTGTTAGTTGTCGAACTGAAGAGAAAATGAACTAAATTTCACCTCAGGTGATGTAATTGTGTAGTAAAAACTGCCGGGAAAACTTAACAAGCGAATATCCGGTAAAGGCTTGAGCAACTTGAGCAACTTGAGCAACTTGAGCAACTTGAGCAAATTGCTCGAAATTCGCTCACATCTACGTTCAAATACATTGTAATGCAAATGAGAAAAGTTAACTATGAAAAGGACTATTAAGGGCCAAAATAAAGGTAGTCTTTTTTGTACCTTACCCCGGAACACTTTAAAAATTATTGAGCATTCTCGGGATATCTCATTAAAACTGCTTTAACGCTTTTTACACGATTCCAGAAAACTCCATGGAATTCCCGACATGACCTGTATTAAGCGGTTAAGCAGACACCCTTGGAATTCTCGCTAGTGTCCGCTTAATGCAGGGTGTCCTGCAGGTTTTGATAGATTGCGAAACAATGGTTAATTATGCACCTTAAAAAACCCATTGCAAGGCTAATCGGACAGATAAGAAGGGTAATTTTATTGCCCAATGTTTCGGTGAGACAAAACTCACCTTTATCAGGGGCTGTATGGAATGAAACTGTTAAAGATTTAAGACGGAAGCCATTAGGACATTAAGTAATTTTAATTTTCAGTGGACAATAACCTTGTACCAGAATAATTTAAAGCATATCGCATTCTTTTTTACATTTTTTGAGAGCTATGGATGTAATTTGTTCTCTGTAATAACCCCAAACACAATTTCTTTTGGGAGCCCGAGAAACTAAATTTCAAATTTCACAAAATGAAATCTTACACATAACAATTTACCTATTTTACCTGTGTTTACACAATTCTTGTGAAATTTGAAATTTAATTTCTCGGGCTCCCATAAGAAATTGTCTTTGGGGCTATTACAGATAACTTATTACGTCTAAAGCTCTTAAAAAGCGTAAAAAAGAATGCAATATACTTTAAATTATTCTGGTACAAGGTTTTTGTCCACTGATTTATTACCCAATTTCTTGATGGATTCCGTCTTAAAATGATTAAAATGAAGAGATTAAATATGATTGGTTGACAAACATAGAAAGCAGGAACGTAGCTGACATCTACTATAAAAATAGATTAAGTTTCATCCCGTCTGTTTATTCCGTGGGGTTCAAGAGTCTTGCCCCTTGAAATAAAAAATGCTTGTCTGGCTGTACGAATGCTGTCCCTGTTCGAATGAATGAGTTCTAGGGGATTGAGTTGTATGTCGTTGATGGAGTGGCCAGGGAGAGTGTGATCTGAAACGGCGGTGGGTTGATCAATGTGAGGTTGGGTGATGGCTTTTTCGATTGCGCGTCTGTGTTCCCCAAATCTGTCGCTGAGCTGTTGTTTAGTTTATTGTACCTTGCATCTGGAGCACTGTATCATATATATGAGATTCGAAGATGAGCAAGAGATGTGATTTCGAATTTGCCTTTGTTCGTATAGTAGAGAAGAAGGTGTAAAGCGCGGTTTCCTCTGTAATAAAAGGACATGTTTTGCACTTACTTCTGTTACAGCGGAAAGCTCCAGGTTTTTTGGGGGGGTGGTCTGCGGTGTGTGGCTCTGACTAGAATGTCACGTAGGTTGTTGCATTGGCGGCATGATGTGAGAGGAGGAGAAGGGAATGCCTCTTTGCACGGCTGTGAAAAACGAAGAATGTTCAGATTGTTGAAAATGATTCGACGTATGTTAGGAAGGGCTAGATTAAATGTTACTACAAACGGGATTCTGTAAATTCTCCTGTTTCGTAGATGTTCCGAGGGCTTTGCTGTGTGGAATTTGACGTGCTTTCTCTATTTCTTCTGTAACAAAAAGGTGTTGATATCCTCTCTTAATTTAATGTGCTGCGAGTGCATTGGAACGTGTGTTAAAGAACTCATCCGTTGAACAAAGTCTTCTTAGTCGTAAGGCCACGCTGAACGGGATTGATTGTTTGGTGTGAGATAGGTGGCAGGATCATTTAAGGAGATACTGATGTTTGTCTGTAGGCTTAACATAAAGGTCAGTTTCTAATCTGCCGTTGATGAGCAGTACGTTAACATCAAGGAAGGGGATTTCGTTGTAGGAGAAGGAACTGGTAGATTTGATTGTAGGATGTAGGTTGTTAAAGTATGTGATAAAATTTTACATCTTCACCTTTATTTAGTCGCATACTTGACAAGCTTTATCGCAAACCCTTCAAAAGTGGCCTTCCCGATACAAATACTGAATTAACTGGAAAGCACGCTCTTCGAAGCGATGCCATAATGTCCTAAAAATACCTTCTGGAAACACATGAAGTATCCGCTCAATGTAGCTTTCTGCTAACAAAATGGCTTAATTTTGGTGTCCGCGTCCGATTAACAGAAGTGTTCCCTGAATATAGGTTCATTACTACCCTTCGCACACCGTGCAAACAGTGCAAGTACCTTATTCTCACTAATTTAAATTTCGCAAAAAATCGAATATTAAATTTCGCGATTTTGAGAGGAAATTAGAATTTGGAGTGTATTAAATTAAATTTCGCGATTTGTTTTCTCCGCAGAATTGTGACAACATGATCGTCATCGTAAAAAATAGCAAGCAAGACAAGCTAAACATAACAAAGCATAAAGAATTCCACAGTCTAAATACCCAATAGGTACATCTACATTTACACTCTGATGCAGTGGAAGATAACTGAAGGACAAATTCAAAGTAAAAACTCCTAAACATAAGCCGAGACATGAAAGCGAGTGAGAATAAGAATAAGGTAATAACGAAAAAGTGGTATTTCAGAAAATGAGTGAGTACTTACTGACCTATCACTCGTACTAGAACTCTTTTGGGTTTCCTAAGCAACAGAGGATATGCGAAACGCGAGTTGATTCCTAATGCCAAATCAATTCAATGAACATAACTAGCCAACAATCAAAGATGATTGCATATGTTGCTGTTACGTCTGTAGGGGAGGGGGGGGGGTTAATGAAAGCGAACTATTTGAGAGCTAAATTATTTTACTGTTTATCTTAGAAATATGTAGTAGTGTGCACAAATAAAACCCAAGAACACTGTGCTTTTGCACGACTTGATTTGTGGAAAATAAAACTATCGGCAAATAACAAACTACAATGTCTTTAAAGATAGCCCTCCTCTGATAATCACAACTGCATTTCTTCCTGCAGGTTTCTCCGAGCTACAGCCAACAGGTGGCTTGTTCGTTGGATATTTAGTTATTTGGCCTGGGATCACAGCAGGCCATTAACAACATGTGTATACACAACGTGAGGACTAGATATGCCACTCATACCTCGACAGGATATGTGCCAGCAGAAGAAAGAAACTAGATAAGCTATCCTTTCTGGACAAATCCCACTGATTCCTGAAGCTATTTCATTGCGTTTGTAAATAAACTGCCTGTTTAGGGAGTAATTACATAGTACCATAAGTACTATAAGGTGAAGCAGATTGCCTGTATTCTAGAGTGAGAGGCACAAGAGGGAGTTACTGAGAGACCATGTGAATTAGGTTGAGGGATGAGAGGGTAATGCTGTACCTAGATCTTTCGCTACATTTCAGTCAAGAGCAATGGAAGGGTTTCTAAGTAATATGGTACTGTGGTACCCAAAACTCCATCAATTTTTATCAATAAAATTGAAATCTGCCAATATATCTGCTACTGCTTACAAAAAGGCTGAACATATACAGATAACTTCACAATAACTTCAGGCTGAGATTTTACAAGGTAAAAGAAAAATAATCAACTGTTTGTGGCTTCTTGTGTACTCACAGGTACAGGGCATTGATTTTGATGTTCACTCATGGGTTGGTGGCATTTTCTGCAGGAAGGTGCCTTTTTCGTAGAAGGGGGCTCCACAGAGGCTGATTCATCTGAAGGGTGACTCCCAATAGGATTTTGAATGGAACTTTGCTCGGCCTCTGAAAAAACACAAATGTTCAAAAGAACACATTAGACACATTAGACACAGGGGGATTATTATCCTTGCTAATTTTAGGCCTCACATGGAGGAGGGTAGACCTTCATTAGAAGTGGAGAATATACAATTTGTACCAGATATGAATTTAAGAACACATTTCCCCATCAAAAAGAAAACTCTCGGAGAAACAATTTTCTATTTCTATGAGCAAAATAAATTTATTTTTTAAAAAGGGGGTGAAAGAGGAGGGAGACCTAACGAAGGACACATGGTAATTCATGACTGGAGCAACATGAAGCATACAGTTCAGCTATTGCGATGTGTGTGAATGTGTTTTTTAGTTTTCTTGGGGGCTTATATCTCCTTACCTGGGGGAAAAAACTCTGCCCCTGTTCTCTTTCTGTTCTATTTGTTCTTTACAGCATCTTCTTTGCTCACTCTTTCCGGGAACTGTCTTTTTACCAATTGCATTGAGGTCATTGAAGGGTAAACTAAATAGGACCTTACGTTAATGTCATTCGCATATCCTGCAATGAAAAACTGTATGCAGGATATTACCTTACATCACTTATTACCTTACATCACTTATTGTTACATTATATACAACATCCCACCAATTATCTCTATAATCGAGCCCAAAAGCTTATGCACTTACCATATGTGGGTGGAATTGCCACTTCCCGTACCACTTCCTCTCCAAGTTTGAACTTTGGATAGGTCACCTTATAATATGGTTTGCCATCTTTGTCCCTCTGAGTTTCCCTCTTTACATTTTCATCGAAGTGAAGGGTACCTAAGATGAGCCTGAAAGACGTTAATTTATACAACTTTGTAATACACTAGGCACTATGTACTATGTGTGTCTAAAAGAATTGTGTGTCCGACGTCGGACACACAAACAAGCTGTCTGGAGAGGTTACATGCTACCCTAAATCACTGGCACTCTAAAATGATCCACGACAGCTTCTCTATGTCATCAAGAAGTTGCTTGCTAATCAAGATGGACATGATGGAGGACAGCTTGTCATATGCTTTTGTAACTAAATACAAAAACACCATATAAACGCCGGATCCCGAATTAACGCTGGCTATAAAGGAGGGAATTGTAAATAAGCCCCACAGACGTTTGTTTGTCGTATAGTAAACTTAAGATTTAAGGGCAAGATACACGGCTGCCAAGAAAAACGACCCTTTCTTGAGAAATAGGAGGAGGGGGGGGAAGCAAATAAACTCCTGATTTAAAGAAACGCCTGGTCCACTGTGCCAAGTTTGAAATAAACGCCCGGGGGCATTTAATTGAGAAAATACAGTTATGTACTTTGGTACTTTGTCCACAACATTAAGAAACTACATCACAATTTTCAATATGAGAGTCACCAATATTTAAAATCAATAATTCAGTGTCACTAGTTGCTCAAAACTTGACCTTTGGGTGATAACTCTAAGGCAAGGCTACTACTAGCACACAGACATTACCTATTTTAATCCATCTTCTGGAAGCACATGGGCACACTCAGTGAACAATGCATCAGGGTGGTCCTTGTGTTTACTGTTGACATGGCACATGAATGACTTCCACTTAGCAAGTAGTAGGTCCCCGAAACCTTGCAGAGTCGAGGTAACACACCAGTGCAAATGATTCCTCACATCTCTCATCCAGACCTTCAGTTTCTCATACCCCTTTTCTTTACTTGCCTTCAACAATTTCTTACTTATAGACCTAACCACATGCCAGATATCAAAAAAGTGAGACGTTTAGTGCTGGTTTTGCTGGATCCACCTTGCGATTCTCTGTGGCGATCTGATATGAAAGTGGCCACGGACGAACCCATGCTCTACAGGACGTTGAAGGACCTTTTTGCCCCTTCCAATTCCATGCATTACTGCTTCCTGTTTCGCTTGCCTGTTATAAGAGAGAAAAAAAGACAAACAAAACAGGTTCCAGTATCTATGTCAAATTCTCCTCCGTGGACTTCATAAAGATATAAATAAATATATAGATTTAGCCATGCCTAAAAGCGGAGCCACCAAGCAATAAACTGGTGCTTGTTTCTCAAAAATAGTCCTGAAACGTTTCGGTCTGAAATATATTTAGGGGCTTTCTTTGGCTCGTTCGCTTTCGAAAAGTGTTTCTCAAAAAGCCCGAAAGTGTTCCGAATTGTCCTCCAATATTTTGAGGACCTGTTCTGCAAAAGCAAGCTCGAAAGTTCGTTCTAGAGGCTGAGCACAGCTTTCGGGCATCAAACTGAACACATATTTTACTCAGGAGCCGTCTTGCTTGGGTTTTGCAATGTTTCCATATCCTGTCATTAACTGTCAAGGCTTGTCAAACCTTTTTGGATTATTGGCTGTTCGCTTGAATGAACTTGAAACAGCGCTCACTTACAACAACAAAATAAAACTTATTCTGAAGTAAATGGGTTATCTTCATCGCGTTCGGATGTTCAGTTAACAAATAACATAAACTGCCACTATTAGTCTGGTCAAAAATTTATACCATTAAGATTGAAAACAAACAAACACCAAACACGCTTTAAATTATGGCATAAGTTTTTTGCGGATGTGAAGTAAGCCTATATAAAGTTAGGCGCTTTGAAGAACGCAAAAAACTTTTTTTCGGAAACTTTTCGGATAAAATAGCTTTAAACCGACAACTGCTTCTCTTAAAAGATAATTACTATTTAGAACTTCTAGGACAAGAAAATCGACAATTGTACAAACCGACCCGACAGTTAAAATTGAAAGCAATTATTCGCTGTAAGTGATGCTTGTGCAGCTGCCTTGTGACTGTGCTTTGACCTACTGCTATGAATAAACAAACACAAAATAATAAACAGAGAAATCCTTTTTGAAAAAGTTTCATTCGAAAAGCCGTAAGTTAATACTTAACTGCAATTCGCGTTACACTTCCAGCACGGCGGTGGGTCCGTTCATGCAAGTGAAATCGGCCGTGCATGGCAAAATGTTCAAGACTACATCTGTCACAAATCTGAGGGCGTTTTCTAAAAAATTTTTCAAGTCAAAAGTAAATGACACATTTCTCAGTAATGACATAAATTAAATTTCCATTTCAAAATGTAATTTCTTTGACCGTAATACTCAGAATCATGCACCTTAAACCCTTTAAAAACTTCACTTACTTGGTTGTGTTTCAGAACAAGGCAAGCTCTCCGCCGTGAAGAAAAAAGCGATAAAGTCCTTTGAGGCAGCTTTCGTAACTTGAACTTTTCGCCTTCTACCAATATTCTTTTGAACTTTTTCTTTCCATTTATAGATATTAGATGTTTTTTTCCTCAAGTTTAAAACTACAGTACTGTAGAACAATCGTTTTGCTAAATAAACTTAAGCTTAAGCTTTTTAAAGAAACCTCTTTTTCAAAAGCGACGTTGGTCAAGCGATTTCCCGTCAAGAAAAACACGGTTGCCCAAAAGCACCGCGCGATTTCCCGCTAAGAAAAGATCGCATTCTCCACCCCCGGTCGGATTGTCTTGGGACTTCTCTCCCCCTCCCCCGGAGTCTGTACGGACGTATGCTGACGTCACAACCAAAATTTTTCGGATCGATAGGTTACCAAATTTGCTTAGCAATGGAGCTCCGCTGGCGGGCAAGCCCGCAGGCTCCGCTAATATATATTTGTAAAGTAGTTGGGAGAACCTGTACAGTTGAAAACATCAACGCAATATCACTTTGTCTGTTGATCAGACATTTCCCTATTTCCAAGTTCCTTTGAGGTGAGGAAACTGTCAAAATTGAAATCCACATTATTTTACATATTTTTAAGACAGCTGACTACTGGAAGTCTTGGCACCTCATAAGTTCCAAGGTTGATCATTTTAAGTAGTTGAAGAAATTTTACCTGTGAAAGCTCAAAATGGACAATTTTAATTATTGTAGAGCAAAACATGGTGTAGGCCTGATATTTTGCACTGTGGCCCACAGAATGGAATCTGCCATCACCACTTCACACGACATATTTAGTCACTTTAAACTGTTCTTCGGAACAGAAGATGCTTACCAGAAAGCCAAGTCTGTACTGCAGGAAAAGTATGGAAATTGTAATGTTGTGAGTACAGCATTTATTAACAAGGTAGAGAAATGGCCTAAGATAGGTCCTAAGGACGCCGTTGCCCTAAGAGAGTTCTCAGATCTACTAGATAAGGTCTTGGCTGCAAAAGAAACCACCCCAGGACTTTCTATTCTAGACTATGCGAAGGAGAATGTCAAGCTATTGGCTAAACTCGCTTACCACCTAGAGATTAAGTGGAGGGATGCAACTAAGCAGTGGAGACACACCCATGGTGAAGCTAGTTACCCTACCTTTCTCAAGTTTGCTGATTTCATTAAAGAAGCAGCAGATAAGGCAAACATTCCAAAGCTAGAAAACCCTGTCCACATCAAGCAGTCCAAATTTTAACAGTAGACAGAAGCCAGATAGGAACAAGGGCAGCACCCTTGCCAATCGGTCGCCGGCCGTGGCAACCGTGAAGTGGATTCTAGTAATTCTAGTAAATTAAGTCGCCCTTGTCCAGCCAATCTGAACAAGTGTCCGTTCTGTGGTGCAGTGTACAAGTTAGATGACTGCAGTGATTTCTGTAGAAAGCCTTTCAGTGAAAGGAGAAACTTTTTCTTCGGTGAACGTTTGTGTATGGGATGTGCAGCCAGTAACATTCACCAGGTAGCAAACTGCAGAAGAAGATTGAAATGCGGAACCTGCTCAGGAATGCATCCCACATGCCGCCTTAAGAAATAAGAAACACAAGATGTTGCTGTCTCTAATTGTATGAGCGTACGTCTACTTCCTGATCAAAGCAGTGGATTTGATCTCACCTGGATTGTATCAGTGTGGGTCAGGCCAGCGGGAGAGCCAGAGAAGGAAATATTACAGTATGCAGTTCTTGACGACAATTCAAATATCCGTTTCGTGTCTGAAACTCTTTGTGAATGGTTAAATCCTCAAGGCCCATGAACTGAGCTCCAATTGACAACCATGCAAGAGCAGAATACACACATTCAAACTAGAAAGATTTTTCTCGGCTAGAAGTTTTGGATTATCACATGGAGTGTGTTATAAAGATGCCAGTGGCCTTTACCCAAAAAACTTGTTTCAGCCAATCGTTCCAAGATTCCAAAGCCTCAAGTGGCCAGAGAGTGGCAACATCTGAAGCCAAACGCTGATAAATTGACACCCTACCACCCAGACGCTGAAATTTCTATCCTGATTGGAAACAACTGTCCGAGTACTATCCGACAGAGAAATAATCGCCGGAGAAGAAGATGAGCCTTACGCTCAAAGAACTGTGCTTGGTTGGGGGTGATTGGAAGAGTCTGCAAGTCACGTGAGATGAAGATGGAGTCAGGGTTGTCTGTAATAGAGTCGCAGCTTCAGAAATCCATAGCAGCTTTGCGTTCTCTACGAAGGCCAAGGAGATTATTGACCTGGAGAAATTTCTCCATGTGTTAGAAACTGAATTTGTGGAGACAAATACTAACAAACGAACAAACCTTATTCCATGAAAGATGAGAGACTTCTAAGGATTCTGGAGGACGGAGTAAAGAAACTACCAGATGGACATTATGAAATGCCACTTCCGTTGAAGTCAGACAATGTGTCTCTTCCCAACAACCATCAGTTTGCTGTAAAGAGGTGGAACCAACTGAATGCCAGATTCAAGAAGAATCCGAAGTCCTTCACAGACTACAAGACATGGTAGAACAGCAGACAGAACTGGTAGTTCTTTACAGACTTCCAGTACTCTCAATGTGCAGAAAGAGTTCCCGAGGATCGTCTCGAGGTGCAAGATGGTAAAGTCAATTACGTTCCACATACAGGAGTCTATCACCCAAGAAAACCGGGACTGATCAGAGTAGTGTTTGATTTTTCAGCCCCGTGTAATGGAGTCAGCCTCAACGACTACTTCCTACAAGGTCCTGACTTTATGAACGATCTTTTAGGGATCCTGTGTCGTTTCCGCCAGGAAAGTGTTGCATTTATGACAGACATCAAAAGCACGTACCATCAGTTCGTGGTTGCCGAAGAACACAGGGACCTGTTGCGTTTCTTGTGGTGGCTGGATGGGGACTCATCAAAGGAAGTAGTCGAGTACCGTTTGAAGGTTCATCTGTTCGGAGCCAGTAGTTCCCCAGGTTGTGCGAACTTCGGGCTTAAGCGAGCAGCCGACGATGTGAAGAAGAGTTCGGTGCGGATGCAGCTGCGTTCATACACAAGGACGTCTATGTAGATGATAGTTTAAAATCTGTACCAACAGTTCCTGAAGCCATCCAGTTGATCAAGGCCAGCCAAGCCATCTGTGACAAAGCCGGTCTCAGATTACATAAGATAGTGTCTAACAAGAAAGAGGTTCTTGAAGCTATTCCTGTTGAGGACCATGCAAAGGGAATCAAGGAACTGAACTAAGCCGTAGATCCTTTGCCTGTTGAGAGAGAGCCCTAGGGGTGTTGTGGTGCGTTGAGAACGACAGTTTTCGGTTCCGTATTGAATTTTTGATCGCCCTTTAACTCGACGAGGCGTCTTGTCGACAAATGGCTTCATCCACGACCCGAGTGGTTACATAAGCCCTGTAACACTCAAAGGAAACCAGATACTACAGCAGATGTGCAGAGACAAGTTGGACTGGGATAGCTCTGTTCTTGAGTATCTAAGACCACAGTGGGTTAAGTGGTGACAAGAAATCCTAGAGTTGGAGAAACTGGAGATACAGCGTTGCTTCAAGCCAAACAACTTTGGCTCCGTGAAAAGCTGTGGAGATGCACTACTTCTCAGATGCTTCAGTAGAGGGTTACGGCCAATGCTCATATCTTAGACTGATTAACGAACATGACCAAGTTGATCGCTCTTTCGTTGTCGGAAAAGCACGAGTGACACCTCTAAAGCACAAGACTATTCCAAGATTAGAGTTAGCTGCAGCTACCACCTCAGCAAGAATGAATGAGTTCGTGAGAAGTGAGGTGGAGTACCCAGAGATCCAAGAGTTCTTCTGGACAGACAGCCGGGTAGTTCTCTGATACATTAACAATGAAGCTAAAAAGGTTCCACGTTTATGTCGCTAACAGGGTACAGCAGATTCGTGACCTAACTGATCCTAACGCGTGGTTCTACGTTGACAAGAGCAGCAATCCCGCAGACGACGCATCACGAGGACTAACAGCAAAGCAGCTGGTAGAAGATTCGCGCTGGCTAACTGGTCCAGAATTTCTGTGGAAGAGTGGACCGTGTAAACCTGAAGATGTGGAGGTGTCTCCCCTTCAAGAGTCCGACCAGGAGGTGAAGAAAGCGTCCGTATTGATTACAGAAGTCAAGAGTGTTGTTACATTTCCTGATCACTTCGAGACGAGCTGACTGGATGGTGTATCTAGCTGGTACCAAGCTATGGACGTCATAGCTCTATGTTTACGACTGAAGTCCAAATTTCAAAGAAGAGAAGTGAAAAAGCCCGAGAAACCAGTGACAAGGTCAAGGGCAGAAGTCGGGAAATCAGTGCTGAGGGTTACATTACCAGAGCTTCAAGAGGCAGAGAAGACCATTATCAGACGTTTCCGGTACGAATATTTCCATGAGGAACTTCAAATTCTCTGCAACTTACATGTTACTGGCGGAGAGACAAACACAGGTCAAGCTAGAAGAAGAAATCAAGCGTTACGAAAGTCCAGTTCGCTATATAAACTAGATCCCTTTGTCGACCAAGATGATCTGATACGTGTTGGTGGACGTATCAGAAGAGCAAACGTCCTGATTGATTTGAAGCATCCAGTCGTTATTCCGCCAAAGAGCCATTTGACTGAACTGTTGATTCGACATCACCACCTGAAAGTAAACCACATGGCTCGCGGGATTACGCATAACGTGCTGCGCCAAAGTGGCTATTGGTTGATCGATGGACCTTCAGCAGTATCAAGGTTCATATCAAGCTGTGTAACGTGTAGACTACTACGTAGACCCACAGAGCAGCAGAAGATGGCCTGTCTTCACGAGGACAGACTCGAGCCAGCTCCACCATTTTCGTATTGTGCGGTTGATTACTTCACACCCTTCATTGACAAGGAAAGAAGAAGCGAAGTCAAACGATATGGAGTATTATTCACGTGTATGGCGTCAAGAAGTGTTCGTCTGGAGACTGCCAATTCACTGGACAGTTCTTCCTTTATAAACGCATTGAGTCTTTTCATGAATCGGAGAGGCGCTGTGAGGCAGCTGTGGTCTGACCAGGGAACGAATTTCATAGGTGCACGAAATGAGCTGAAGGCAGCATTTTCCGAGATGGATCAAGATCAGGTTCAAGAGTACTTGCTAAGGAATGAATGCGAGTGGATCCCATTCAAAATGAAAGTGCCCCATTCCAGTCACATGGGAGAAACCTGGGAATGGTTGATTCGCAGTGTGCGCAATGCATTGGAACCACTACTGTGGAAAGCCGCGAGCCAACTCGATGATGAAACCCTGCAAACATTCATGACCGAAGTCGAATGCATCATCAATTCAAGACCTCTCAGTGTTGATTACCTATGTAATGCAGAGGCACCAGAGCCGTTGACACCAAACCATCTTCTTACTATGAAACCTACGCGAGTGCTACCGCCTCCAGGAGAATTCCAAACACCTGATGTGTATTGTCACAGACTTTGGAGTGCAGTATTTTGCTAACGAATTTTGGCTAAGATGGCGCAAAGGGTATCTTCAAACGCTACAAATCAGACCAAACTGGGTTCAACCAAAGAGAAATCTTACCGTTGGTGATGTAACCATTTCTAAGGAGAACGAGGGAGCCCGTAACAAGTGGCCACTTAATAGAGTAGTGCAAATTTGCCCTAGTGAAGATGGTTTCGTTAGAGAGGTCAAGTTGCTGATGGCAGATGGAGATTTGGATGATCACGGCAAACGTCAAAACCCGCCTTCATATCTAGACAGACCTATTCACAAACTTATTCTACTGTTGCCTGCAGATGAAGTTGTCGGGGAGGATTTCCTTCACAAGTTCAATTGACTCGTCGATCGATATATCACTCAGTAACTGCTGTGGTGCAGTTACATGAACTTTTTCAAGATGCTATTGTTTAAACATTGATCTGATAGTTTGTTAAAGTTAAGACCTTGAAGACTTATTGTAAGTTTACTGTTGTTTGTAACTGCACGGATGCAGTTGAGGAGCCATTATGTTACTACTGCGGTACAATAGTAAGTAAAACAGTAAGGTCAGCGTCATCCGAGTAATCCTTCGGTTATCCGTACATGTAAAGACGAACTAAGTTGTTATCTCAAGAATAAAGTGATCTTAGGAATAACAACGGCCTTCTTATTGTCGAGACTCCTTCGGACGCCACAAGTGCGACGTTCGGGGGCAGCCACAATAATACATTCAAATCAAAATCAAAGATATTCACAGGGCACATGCTATTGACAAGTCTCCAGTGTTTTATAAGATAGTACGTCAAACAAACTCTTTTTCATGAACACTTAGGGATATCAAGGCTCTTTTGCACCTGATTCCTACCTGACATTTTTTTTCTTTCTCGTCATCATCCTTATCACTGGTGGAATCTTCCTGTAAGGAGGCCCAGTGTGGATCACATTCATCATCTTCATCTTCTGTTCCAGTCGAGAACATCACCTCTTCCTGAGATGAGTGCTTTTGATCAGCGTTATAGGTGCTTTCATGCACTTCCTCCTCTTCGTCCTCGTCAGCTGAGCTCTCAGTGCTCTCATCAACATGTGCCTACACAATAAAGACAAAGGCGAGTTTGTAAAAGTTTGAGCAGGATGAATGCAAACATTAAAACTTTATTTTCTACATACAACATGGATCTTAATTAAGCAAATAAAATGGCATTCAACAAATTAAAAGGGCACAAAAGAACCAACAATAATATCGTACCGCTTTGAGGTGATCCTTTAGTTCCCGGTTTCTTTTCCTAAGGTAACTATTATCTTTTTGGACACGTCTAAGGTTTTTACACAGCCGCGAACATTTGTTACACATTAGAAGACTTTCAGCTCCAGCCAGAGTTTCAGCCACGATTTCATATGTGTTATTGTCTCCACGAACTGGACTTTCTGTGGCTTCTATGATATCTTCAGTTTCTTACTCACGTGGCAGTTCGGTGTCGACATCTTGCTCATTTAGCTCCACAGCTACGTCCGCTGACGATCGTTCAACAGAAATAGACAGCGTGGAACTTAACATCTCTTTCATCATCTATATTCAACAAATAAATTCGAAGATTTCCGGAAAAGGTAAGTAAAAGAGTTGTAAAAGTCTTCTGTCACTGAAAGATTTCGGAATAAACCCTCCCCATAATCACTATAATTTCCACTCACCATCCTACGCTCCCAATCTGTTAAACTCAATTCGTCCGGTAGGTTTACCGCCCTGACCCTGATCCTGACCCGGTCATTAAATGACGATGACCTGATGAACTATACTCTGATTTCGTAAGATCCAGCCTGGAATAAAGCAGTCCGCGGTGAAATGAATGGAGCATAACACCAAAGTCTTCGTGGGCACGAAATCAGGCCGGTGTTTACGGACAAACTTTAACCACTGCTCTCTCACTTTCTCGTCAGAGGGAAACAGATGCATTGGTACACCGGGGGTTGCATTTGTATTTGTGCAGCTCACTTGGTTGGGCCCGCAAGCCGCACAAAACTTTCCTGGTTTACGCTTTTTTCCCTTCTCCGCCATGTTCATTACCGTGATCAAACACACGAATGGCGTCACAATGATCTTTTGGCCGCGCGAAGAATGTCGCAAATTTCAGCCTCGGGAGTGCAAATTTCAAAGAGCAAAAAATAGCGGATGCGCTTGGCGCACAAGGGGAAAAAGTTAAAAATAAAATAAGAAGGATATAAACTAGGCAAAAACGTGAAAAAAAGCGGTGGTAAAATTTCACTTCATGTGCACTTTAAACCAGATTATTAAGAGTGCAAATATTTACAATAGGGGTGACGCAAGCAAGATGGTGGATTAGGACGTGTCTGTGCTCGCTCCGTTGGCAGTATTACATATTATGTCTGCGAAGAGAAAAACGCGCTCACCGACCTTTTCACCAGAGGAAAAAAGAGCTAGAGACAAACCAGAAGAAGCAGATGAATCAACTGACGCCGTTCTTGACGCTCTTTCAATGGCGGAGGACATGGGTGATAAATTAGATCGAATATTGAAGCGACTCGAGAAGTTAGATATTATTGAACGTCGCTTGGACAACGTGTACACGACAATGGCTTCAAAAGAAGAATCTATAAGCAAGCTTAATTGAGACGTTAAGAGACTCACAAGAAAGTTGATGAACTCCAGAATACAATTGCCTTCAATGAGGATGACAATTCTGACCTAAAGAAGAACGCTAAAGCCGCCGAACTAGAGTTAGAGAGTTGGAGAAAAGAAGTTCTATACTTGGAAGCGTACAGCAGAAGAGAAAATGTAATTTTTTTGGGCATCAAGGAGAATTCGGAGAGCAGTGAGGGCGACGTTACCACTCATCTCGAAAACACAAAAGATGTTATCTACAACTTCATGGAACAAGAGCTGAAGGTCGACGATGCCCGTGACAGAATTACGAATTCACCGGTTAGGAAAGCCTAAAACAAATGGCTCTCGCTCGATCATTGCACGCTTCCTACGGTACTCCGATAAAGAAGAAGTCATGAGCAAAGCACGCTAGCATTTAAAGGGAAAGGACTTCTTCGTATATGATGATATTCCTAAAGAAGTTTATGATTTAAGGAAAAAACAACAGAAGAAATTTCAAGACGTTTTAAGCAAAGGTTACAAGGCCCATTTTAGCAGAGCGCATCCCGATCAACTGTTTATGAATGGCAAGTACATTGCGCTGGACACACCGCTGGAATAACTTTACCGCCCAATTCAGGTAACTATTCTGATAACCTTCAGATATCCTATTTTTCTTGAATTTTGTTTATGTATTTATTTTGCATAAACTTTTCCCTGTATATTATGCTAATTTTAGCGGATACACGTAATTTGCATTAGTTTTCGTTTATATTGTAACGCCACTTGGGGATGCAGCACGTCTACATGCAGACGAATGCCCGACAACTCGCTTTGGGGCGGTAAGTACTGATTAAGTGTAGAACTTTCACCTCTCATTGTGCGTGTGTATTGTTCTCCCTTGTTACCTTCAATGTTTTAGTGTTATTTTCGTTTCTTATCGGCTTTTTAGTAACAAACGACCAAGCTCTTTGCCACTTTTCCTGTTATTTTTCACTTTTTCTAACGCGTAACAGTGGTAGAAGTTAATTTTAAGCTATTGTCCTTAAATGCTTGAGGGATTCGTGACTTTCAAAAACGCAAGTCAATTTTCACCTAGATACAAAAACAAGAGGCTGACCTGATTTTTCTTCAAGAAACGTACAGCACACCTGACATTGTCAACAACTGGAAATTTCAATGGCGCGGTGAGATGATTTATAGCCTGGGACTAGCCATAGCAGTGGCGTGCTTGTGCTCATGATCATTAGTGATCAGCTTCAATGTGAATTGAAAAGTGTTAAATGTGACGAGAACGGTCGCTTTATTCTCGTTGAGGCGTTGATTCAGGAATCTCCATATATTCTTTTAAATTTGTACGCACCGACTAAGCAAAATGAACAATGGACATTTTATGAGAAAATATCAACCACTTTAGAGGAGATGATTATCGACCCCCAGTCCCAAATTATTATTGGGCGCGATTTCAATGTCCATCGAGACGCTGACCTTGACAATTCTGGTGGCAAGATTGAAACCAAAAATTGGTTAAGCTAATTGAAGATATAATGCCCGCATTTAATCTATTTGACATTTGGAGGATACGGAATCCTAGTTAAAAAAACAGTTCGCTTGGAGGCAAAAAAAAGCCTTTTATCCATGCAGCGGTGCATTGATTATTGTTTGATATCCAATGATATGCAGGATGATATAGAAAACGCCCATATCAAAATAGCCATTAGATCTGATCATTCCGCAATCTCGCATAATGTGAGCAGCCTAAAAGAGCTTCCCTTCGGACCTTCATACTAGAAATTCTGACTCCACTCTTCTCGAGGATGAGACGTAAGTTCATCTTATTAATTCCAAGTACCCTGAGGGTTACCCGAGTTTTCGGACGTTCTTGATAAGCGATTATTGTGGGATCTGGTCAAATACCGAATCAGACAAGTTACAATAAAATACAGTAAAGAGAAAGCGCGAAAACGCACAGCTCAGTTTTCAGAGGCTGAAAACAGACTACGGCAATGTGAGGATAAATGCAATCTATCCGGCGATCCCCCACCGCTGAAAATATTTCGCAGCTAGAAAATGCCAAAAAATGAATATGAAGCCTTCTTTGATTACATCATAAAAGGTAAAATTTTAAGATGTAAATGGAACTGGTATGAAAATGGCGAAAAGAACTCTTAAGTTCTTTCTTAAGCTAGAAAATAATTCATCCCGCAAAACATCTATTCGTAGACTACTGGACAATACTGGGTGTTAGTTGTGCAAAAACAAGCCTCTCCAACCGCTTCGCAAAAATATGAAACTCTGTTTTGCAGTTACAAAATCAACTGGGATCTTATTTATTCAATCCCTTTCAAGGTAACTGTTGATGTCAAAACAAGATGTTTCCCAGTTCAATCTCTTTCATCGCATCATATACACCAATAGGTTGCTGTGCAAAACGAACCTCGTGGATTCGGATTTGTGCACTTTCTGTGAAGAAGAAGTAGAATCTCTCGAGCATCTATTCTTCCGTTGCAAGATTAGTCAGGATTTTTGGAATGCAGTGTTTCTTTGGCTAAGCGAACTTCATTTCGAAATTGACGCATTGAACGAAATTGATACTATGCTTGGATACACCTCTAGGTCTCAGTTTTGGACACTACTAAATCACGTCATCATTACTGGCAAGCAAGTTATATATCATAACCGTCAAAGAAAAACAACATCTTTACTATGCCACCTAATAGCTAAATTGAAATACATAGAACGCATTGAAAAGCACATTGCCTTGAATAACCGACTTGACTTCCATGGGGAAAAGTGGCAGCCGTTATTAGACATGTAACTCTGCCGTATTTTTATTACGATAGCATTGTTTCGAGTAGCCGATTAACGTTTAACGATGATTGACGACTATGTTAGTGACTGTGTTAATCAATGTGTACAGTAGTTGTGTGTGATATACAGTAGGTAGCTCAGTAATCGTGTACAAAGTAATGTATGTATGTATGTATGTATGTACATATTGTATGTATGTATGTATGTATGTATGTATGTATGTATGTATGTATGTATGTATGTATGTATGTATGTATGTATGTATGTATGTAGGTATGTATGTATGTATAATGTAAGGTTTTCGTCTATTGTTTGTAATTGTAACTGTAATGATTTTGTAATTGCAATAAATGTTACATTAAAAAAATGATAACACAAGTGGGATAACACCGCAACTGATGCACAAGGTAAAACGAAGAAAAAACGAACAGTTACAAATGATCTTAAAGAAATTATAAACAACACGAAATACATATAATATTTAAGAGCGACTTCCCACAAATATCGACAAATCTCAACTCTTGGTGGCACACTGAGTGGAAAAACCGATTTCGCTCATATTTTGGTCGTAGATAGGCCCTAATGAGAAACTAAACGGGCTGTAGTTAGCTTTCCAAATACGACTTCCTTTCGTGAAAATTCGAAAAAAACCGTTCTGCCCTAGTTGAGCTCCAACACCACTTCCGGTGAGACTCAATTTTCCCCAAATTTGGCAGGTTCGCATTCAAACCAGAACTAGATACGAAACTTCAGATAACATGTGTGGTTTTCCTAAGACTTCTTGTGCTGATTAACAAAGACATTTGTGCCTTAAAATGCCCGAAACAGATTTACAAAAACACGCTATAACTGCGAGCTTTTTGCAACCAAATTTTAGCTCTAAAATATAGCATATTTTGACTATGGGCGAGAACTTAGAATTTCATAAAATGACCTTCCCTGGCTTATTTATATATTGCTTTATTAGAATATGAAAATAAATCCTTGGGTAAATCGTTTTAAGTGACGTGCAGGGCCTCGAGTTCAACCCCTATTTTTTCGAAATTATGGCTTCCGCATTGTGAACAATGGCGCGACACCGCTTAAGTCACCGAGACTTACGATAGCCAAAAGGAACTCCAGAAAAATAATTTAGAGACAGAAATATGGAAAATTTGTAGGTAGAGTTTCGCTAGAGAGGCATTTCTTATCTTTTGGCTCTTTAACTCTTCCTTCTCCTTCTCAGTTTTCCGATACTTGTAAGTATATGTTTGTTTGGCGACGGCGAGTCTGAGAAATTATAATCGGGATCGTCATTTTCCTGCGCTAAAAAAGGAACTGCATGTCCTTCTCAATCAAAAGCGAACTTCCGGAAATCAATACAATTTACGAGAAGTAAATGTGTTTGTTTTAAATTATTTATTTGCTACACAACGTAGAAACTATAAATAAGAGTTGCGTGACCTATAGTATTGTGAGCAGATCACCGGAAGTGTCACTAGAGAATCGTACTCTATGCTGTTCATATTAAGAGAATGGTTTTAGGGTGGGCTAGCTCATTGTGACAGGCAGGGAAAATTACAGCTTAACTCAATATCGGGGGTAGAATAAAAATTATTTTTGGCCAGTTTGTTTAACTAGTGTCAATTCTTAAGTGGCTAAGAACTAAATCTTTTTTTTTTTTTTTTGCACTCTTTGGTAGTTCATTATGTGTTAATTCCGAAATGGCAAAACAAATTGGATGGCGAGGAACAAAAATCCAGTTTTTTGCTGGTGAAAGTACCCAAAATGACCAAAATCGTGTCTGCGAAGACTGGGAACGAGTTTGGCTGAGGTAGCGGGCCTTATGATGTCACAAATCGCGCACAATGTTTGTGTCTTTGGTAGTTGTCAAGTGCTTGAACGACGAAACTTACATTTTCCTTGCTAATATTGAGAGACAAAGAAAACTGACGACGACTGAGGAAAACGCTAAGATTCAGCTGGAAGCGATTTCGAAGATGTGCAATTTTTTGGTTTGTCGTCTGGATAAAACCTAAACGACGACAACAACAATCTTGTGCGAACCAAGATGGCGACTGAGTTGTTGGGATTGACTAACCTTCTGCTGTAATGTATTATTTCAACTGGCTCGAAGGAGAAGCTTCCAAAATGGAATGGTTAGTACTTTTGTGTTATTAACGAGAGATTAACGCTGCCTTGACTTCATTCTTTTTTGTTCAGGGTGTCGTTGCACGTACTTAAATACTCAAATCGATGCCACACAAGCTCAAGCTCACTGTGTACTTGTTTGTAACTTAATTTGTTCAGATTTGCATAGGTTTTAAAGCCAAGAGAAAGATAAACTCGGTTGCTCAGCTCTTTTGAATGAGGACTTTTGCAGAGAGAACTTATTAAACTTTTTAGTTAGCAGGAAATATTTTATACATTGAAGATAAGCATACCCTTAAAATTGGACGAGGCCGAGACATCAATAGTAATTTCTATAGAGCGTGTTTTATTTATCATAATGAGCAGCTGCAAATGATTTTCAAATGGAAGTGCAGTGCTTTTATGGTTGGAAATTTCAAGCCATTTATGAGGGAGTGTCTAGCTCAAAACAAATAAATAAGAAATTTTGAGTATGCTGGTCAATTGTGGTCTTATAGTCCACACGGAGGTGTTATAAGGGCGATGACTGTGATAAATGAAGGTGGTCATTGCATTGCAGTGTGACTTCAGCTTTGTCTTTGTAATAGTCCATTGCCACTGACTACATGAACTGGTTTGATTATTTGCCTACACAATATTAGACCAGTAGAGATTTTTTTCCTTGTGATCAGCAATTTGCTTGAGTATTTAGGTTCATACCAATTTTGTGGAAACATGCCATGGCAGTATAAAGAGATCAGAGCTGGTGTGAGGCCGCACTGGATTTATGTGATCACTTATACTTTCATGCTGGTCTCATGTAATCTTAACCATACCTGTCCCAGTTATACTTGTCTGAGTTCACTTTGCATACTGGTCTCATATTATAGTAACTCTCTTTGGTCACTCTCAAGACTGAGATGCATATGTAATTTAGTCCAGAAGTACATTTTGAAGTACTATTTGCATTGAAACAGTACCATGTTAGTTACTTCATTCCTGGCTCTCACAGAATGTTCATGTAAGTCTTAGTCATGAAGCACAGAGCATGTGCCTTTCAATGTTCAGGTCCACAAAAATAGTGCAAACTGACCTTGATGCACGCATTCTGATTCCATGAAGCACTGCAGAAATGTCAAATACTGAAACTGCCCTCTTTGTGTGTGTTTTCATTATTATTTTTTTTATTGGGGTGGGGGGGGGGG
>Ga0126336_10000127_pt1 | contig 21464 bp, 13 predicted proteins | sample SidCmetagenome_FD_92530 | JGI IMG/M metagenome (GOLD analysis project Ga0126336, IMG submission 92530) | Coral microbial communities from El Islote,Puerto Morelos, Mexico - Siderastrea C C metagenome | ecosystem: Host-associated > Invertebrates > Cnidaria > Coral | place: El Islote,Puerto... | reverse complement strand
GATAGTAAATGAGTGAAGGGCAAATCCAAGCCGAAGGGAAATTGGTTTAAGTTTGAAATAACGGGAAATTCAAAATAATTGAGTTCGAATAAGCGTAGTCTATTAAACTGTAAATTATTAACAAACGACAAGCTCAGGAGCTGTTCAAAGCTTGTTACAACTCTTTCGTGGAATAAAAGGGTCATTAATCACTTGTCAGGTAAAAATAAAAAGCAACAAACAATCACACCCAAATTCACTTTCTTCTATTTTCTTGGTGTTAAACATTGACAACAATTTTTAAATTAAATGTTTGCAACGATATCAAAACTTGAACGTTTTTTAATATGATAATAATACAATTACAATCGGATGCGATATTTAATCTTTTTGCATAAAACTGTTTATATTTTTAATAGGCTTTTATAAAACGAAATTTGGAATTTTTTGTTAATTATTCTCCTCTGCCACTTAGTGAAAGGGTTAAACGCGAACAGCTACTGTGAACAATTTTGAATAAATATGTACTCAATGAGATAAAACTTGAAATAAATATCGGGATGTATTCAATGATATAAACTTTCAAATAAATACATTGTATGTATACAATGATATATAAAAACTTGGAGAGCAATTCATAACATTACTTTCCTCATCCTTGCAACAAGATATTACAAAACTCAAAAAATCATTTTGGCTGATCATTACTGCGATTCTGAATGCAAGGAAGAATTCGATAAGTGGGATCTGGAATGACTACGATGGATTTTGGGAGAGGAACAGAAGAGGGCAAGGACTAAGGAAGTGCACTGGAAAGCTTCCACTCCCAGTGGCTTCCTACTCTCCCACTGTGTCTACATCCTCAAAAAGCTGTTACATTAAATTATAACCCTTACCCTCCCAGAAAAGGGTTAGAAGGTACTTGTATGTATTTTATATCAAAAGTTTTAAAGGCAAATTTATGAGCTACGTTTTTGAAAAGAATTGTTTTTAAATTAAGGAAATAACAGTGTATGTACTGTATATTTTATAAATTAATGTTTCTGGACACCACTGTTTGTATCAAATCATTTCATATGAATACGTCTTTTATGAAAAATCCATACATGTATATCAATAATATTAGACAATTTTTCACTATAAATCGCTATTTACTTTTGAAACCTCCCTCAGTAAATTAAATTTTAAAGCGAACATTATTAAAAAGTGTTTTGTAATAAAATAAACTTTATAAAAATGTAAAGTAACGTAACAGTACAAGCTATGTATTTAGTAAAACAAAGTTGCATTGTTTTTAATTAATTCAATAGCAAATTGTGCATAAGGAAAATATTTTCTGAAAAAAAAAATTCATGCATAGGGCTGTAGCCAAAAAAAAATTCTTGCACAGGAAATGGGCCAAAAAAATTCTGACACGCTAAAAATCCCCCACCCCCCCCCCCCATCACTTTTCTAATGGTCCGTCCCTTATGTTGACACGACCATTCGATATCAATGTTTCATTTGTGAGGTATATGAAACGATTCATAGTCCTCTTACCTCCAATCCTACAACGCTGTCCGGTCAGCAGCCGGGGAAGCGCGGCAGTCTGAAATTCTATTATAAGTTAGGACACGTACTTGAATAACACATTGTTCTGATAATATTTGGAAGGCTTGGCTGTCGAACTGTTTTCGACTTTCTGTAGAGTGACTATCTACTATTTTCTTTTACTTCGATCGAGTGGGTCATGTTTAAATGAGAAATTACTTATATGTCACTGCTTGCGTTCTAATACAGATAATTTCCGAACTTGAGAATCTGTTAACGTTATTATTTAGTTTTCACAAGATGACGCTACCCCACCCCCACTGTGTTTGTTAATTTTGGCAGAGTGAGTTTCTTGGTTGTAAGTAGCCTAAGAAAACAGATGTTTCCTAGTGCTTCGTGGCGAGCGCTAAACGTCATCTGTTTTCTCCGACAAGGTTAGAACCCTTTCATAATAAACCGGTGGAAACTAAATCTTCTTATTAGTGCAGATTTTAAAAGACTAACATAAAGGGCAAAATGCACGATGCAACTGATGTAATTATAGATTTCGAAGGGTGTAAAAAAAGCACTTTCTGCCCTTTTGCTTACCTCATTTGGAAAGTCTGCAGTTGTAAAAGAAAAAGGAAAAATACATTAGACAACTATGTTTAGGCTTCAGTTAATGCAAATGTATTAAAATGATACTAAGAATATATATCGGAAGAAACACCCTTAATACCCAAACTAATTAATCATAAAAAAATGATTATTAAAAACGTACAATTGGGCAGTTTAATTTGTACTGCCTGGTTTTAATACTGTTAGTGGTAAGTTAAACAGAATAATGTTATCACTGAGCAGTGATTCGGAACTACAGAGGATACATTTTATAACTACAAGAAACGACAGCAAATTGTAAAGTCCTACGAATGGAATATTAAACTGATTGTGAACCGGCCCCACAGACCTAGTGAGGTTCGTGTCCCCCACTGCCCGGTCCTTAAACACTCCCGATGTTTTATCAATGTCCCAATGTTCAAAAGAATTCAGCCCCTTGTGACAGATTCTCACTGACAAACAAGTGTACTGACTTAAGTTCATGAGCCACATCGGTAGATCGACCAGTGCGTGAGGCTGCAAACAGGACTGTAAGTCTGTACGGATGACACATATGACGGTGATTGTGAAGAAGAACTCCCCTTCACCGACTGCTGGTCAACTGTCGGTCAAGTTACCAACAGGTTACCGACAGTTTTGTTTCATTTAAGTTTATTATAAATCGCTCTCGTATAGCGAAATCGACCTCTTCCCGGTCGCTGAAAATTATTTTCTAAATTCAATCAGATGTTTAACTGCTTAGCACTTCATGAGTTAAAAATATTCTTTGGGCTGTTTTCCCCTGAAAACGAAACGTATTTTATCAGCGGGACGATTATTTTAGGGCTTTGTTTTGTCTTATTTTTTATATGAAATGCTAGATTCTCCTTAACTTTTTATAGAGTTACTGTCATTATTTTCAATGAGAAAATGGAGTTAAACATGCTTTTTTGTTAACTGTTTTTTTTTTCAGCTAGTTTAGCTATTCTCTGATGCTTCTTTTGCAAATGTTAATAAATCTTTAGTGTTCACACTGCGTGTTTTCTCTTAACATTTCTCCCGGGTTTTATCTTTACCATACCAACTTCAAAATCTCCGCATCAGAAGTCTGAGAAGTTCAGGTTCAACTGAGAAGCTGATCAAAGAACTGTTTTTTGTTTTCCTTAGTTATTGTTGCAAAAGCCAAAAAAGTGACAGGAAGATAATTTAAAACAAAACAAGAAACTCACATACTATGATTGACTTCGAGTTTTAAGAAAGAGATTTAATTCATAGAACAAAGGTTTTCAACAGAAAACAGAAATGAATGCTTTGGAAATGTGGAAGCTCTCCAAAAACTACAAATAGGACACGAAAATAATTCAAAAGAGTAAACACAAACATAAACAAAAAAGGAAACTTACGTCCTAAAATCGAGTTCTAGTTTTAATAAACAGATTTACTTCATAAAACAAAGGTCTAAAACAGAAAACTAACACTAAATATGTCAGAAGGACGTTATTTCAGAATGAATGATTGTTACCAGTTAGGAGTTCTAATTGGCTCACAGCCACGTTATCTCAAATTGAAATTAGTGATTATTACGAGTGTTCTCAGAAGTTTGCTTATTGGTTTAACTTTCAAAATCAAGATGATACTAAATGGTTCTCAGAAAGGTTATCTCAAAATGAATGATTGTTAAAAGGTAAAAGGTAAAATCAAGATAAACAAAGAAAAACCCAAGAGACTATTTATTGTACAAGCTAAGTTTTAAAGCTTGGACTTATCTGGTTGTTGTTACCCTCTGCAAGCATAGTTTATGTTGATAATTTTTAACTGATGAAGTGCACGAGCTCTTAGAACTATATTTTGTTGTGCATTACTATTGTCGCAAATAACTAAAAATTGGAAAGCAAAAAGAAAAGATCATTAAAGACAAATATAAACGAGAAAGAAAAATTAGATCCTATTATTGACTTTTAGCTTAAAGAAACAGATTAAGTTCATAAGAAAAACGTTTGGAACTCAAATATGATACTAAGAACCACGTTATCTCAAAATCAACGACTGTTACAACGTGGGTTCTTGGAAGTTTGGTAATAGGTTTCACTTTCAACATTGACACAAACAAAATATGAGAGAGTAGTCTCTTTATTTCTACAACGTAAGGTTTGGTAATGTTCTTCACTGATTGACCTGATAATAGAATTTGCTGCTAACATGTACTTCTTTTGGGTGACTTGCCACAGAAAAGAGAAAGTCAAATCATATAGGATACTCAATTGAATGAGAATTCCGAACAGCTAATCCTGTGTTTCGTTTAGCTCCTTAGTAAAGAGTTTGTGAGTACTTGACTCATTGTATTTTTACTGATCCTTATTTTTCACAGGTAGCGTTTTTTAACATGAAAAGATTATCTTTTTACAACTTATTTTCCTATGTAGACTGTAGATAATACGAGTGTAAACAAAAGTTTCAACGCTAATTATTCGCTTAGTTAAATAAATCGGTTCAATATATTTCCGTTAAACATATTTCTTGTGATTTCTTCAGCGTATTGTCCGAGGGGAGAAGGGAAAAGAGCTAAAACAGGGCAAATATCTAGTACAAAATTACGCAGAGTTTAACTGTTGGAGAGGGTACTAGAAATACGTCAGCACACCTAGGAAAAATCTTAATGGTTTTTCTTTGAGGTATGTGCTGAAACGGCAAATTTTAGGGAAGATCATCTATAACGTTGATCTCAAAATATGTCGATGCACGAATCATTAAGCTGATGCAAAAATGTCACCATCCGCAAACCAAAAAGTTGCTAATAAAATGTGGCCATGTGCAAACCATAAAGTTGATCCCAAAATATCACCAACCGCAAACCATCATGAAAGTTTAACACAATTTTTACTATACCCTAACCGTAAAGTTATTCATTCCGTCTGGTTTAGTTGTTTTCGGATGCTTCTATTTTCCAGTGTTTACAAAACTCGAACTTTTAGAGCACATTTTTCGCAGAAGTTTCACTAAGTTTCTCGAACAAATGTGAAGCAGCGGTTTCTCCAGGAAGATTATACTTTCTGCCATTTTTAACTTACTTTGAGGCACCCTTTCAGTTTCACCGACATCGATTACTTTTGCTTTAAAGCTGACAAGTGCCATTGGTTGGCAATGTTCTATGGCCTCTTTGAAAGGTACCCACTGGTTGAACATTAAAGCAGATGCCTCCTCAAACTGAACGATAAGCAAATAAGTTTAGTTCTCCTAATTTCATATTTATACTCTAGGTGTACCTAGAAGTGGTTAACGCTGAGTGTCCTTTTCGACCGCCTACATTGAGTTCTTAAGGGTATTTGAGGACCCTTTACGACCGCAAGCTGTTTAAATGGATAACTATAACGACAAAGGGACCTTGTAAATTACTTCTTAACTAACTAACGTTTACAGAAACTTCGCTAAAAAACACCCGAACACTGACCAACTCCTCACGATCTACTTCTCGGAGAGTCATGCTGAAAGTTAAGTCGAAGTTACAAAAAAAAAGCATTTTTTCATTTGAATTCCTATAAGCGACATTTATCTATCTTGTATTTTTATTTGCGCGCTGTCTATTCAGTTTGTGTTTTTTGAAACAAAGAGGAAAAACGTTTTTCTTCCGACATGTGACAATTGTCACATGTCGGAAGCTTTCTTTTAACAGCTAAAGTATCTTTGTTCAAAAATCTAGAGAGTTCTTTGCTGGAAAAGTACACAAGGCATGACAGTGGCTTACCCTTAGGAGTAACACCCATTCATTCGACGAATTGACACGTTTTCGTTTGTTTTGGTGTTAAACACAAACTAGGAGTTAGTTTCTGATGAGGCAAACGGAGCTTACTCAAAACAAAGAATAATTTGTTTCTCGGTTGTCACTGGGCAGTGATGAGCACGCGCAGACGAAAGTCCCCTGACTACCTGTGAACGGCGTGACCACGGCGGAGCAGGTTGTTGGGGACCACACTATAGCCGTTAGTGAGTGAAAGGCCAAACTAACTGACATGATGATTGGAAAGTCCCCTTATATTTTTAATTATGATGGTTGGTTTACTACATACGTATTTATTGGTGTTTCATTTCGAAAAAGCCAATAAGCTAAGGGATGGAAACCATTCGTCTAGCCATGGAGGAGTGGGAACAGATGACCTGCATACGATTTAAGAACCGAACTACGGAGCGAAATTACCTCAAGTTTTTTAAAGGATCAGGGTAAGAAAATTGTCTTTAATGCTGCCTTCTTTCAAATGTTCACATTTTTGGGGGGCAATTCAGAAGTTTGCATCTTTGTTGATTAACAACCGTGATGTACTTACATGTAATTAATGTAAAAAGTAAACTTATTATAAAGAATGCATACCGTCTGCTGTTTAATTCAGCAAGAAATGTTGACGGAGAAAGGTTCGAAAGTATGTGGTAGTAAATAAACAACGCACCTTTATAAAATGAAATTGTTTGTTTCTTTTCACATGCAGTTGTTGGTCATATGTCGGTATGAACGGAAGTAAACAACAAATATCACTTGCTTCTGGTTGCTGGTTCAAGGGCATTGTTGTCCACGAAATTGGTAAGTAAAACCATCCAACTATGTAACAGGCTAGGGATTTCGCTTTACTTTGATGAAAAGTAAGAAAAGCATGAAAAGATTTTAGAATTCTAAAGGGAATAAAGACCTGAATTCTTGAAGGAAACAGCGAGAATATTTCCATTATGGTCCCACTCCCCGTCCGTGGCCAAGTCGGTCATTTGTATCTTGTTTGAACTTTCCAAGTGCTACATAAAATAGCTGACATATATTTTGGCTATGGTCATCTCGGAAGCATAATGGTATTAGATAAGGCCATGCAGCCAGAAGCAGCAAAATTAAATTTTGAAGATGTTATTTCAGTAAAAGTTGTTTCGACCAAGTTGTATTCGATCGGGTAAGCCTGGAGATAAATGATAAATAACTCTTCATCGGTGGTCTGCTTTCTTGAGATTTTATGGGGCATTCTCTTTATAATATTTCAATTTTATTTATTTGACAACTTATCTATTGAAGCAACGTAATGGAAAGACAAATTATTGATGGAAAATCAAATAAAATTAAATATTCTCACAAATACGTCAACCCTTCTTTCTTGAAGGTCACGCGCTTGGTTTCTATCATGAACAATCCAGACTTGACCGCGACGACTACGTCACCATCATGTATGAAAACATCCAAGACGGTATGAGTTTGCGCAATTGTGTTTCCCTACTGTTGTTTAGTTAGTTTTTGGGGCTTACTAGGGAATTACAAGGGTGATTCCATTAGTATAGAGGATAACTCTTCAAAACAATATAGCAGAATGTTAAATACAAGAAACGTTTGAAATAAGTAGCTATTTAAAACTGTTTTAATATATTTTAAAAATCTATTTTAAATCCTGTTTTTCAAAATTAGATAAAAATAGTTATTTATTTATTTATTTATTTACGAGCAATATTTATGCTGGCAAGTCCAGTTTAAATTATGCTAGTTTAAATGGAGCCCTGTATAACTCTGTATAAATTAGATACTAATCTATATTTAAATTATATTGTTAAGGGTTTATTCAGCTACCTTACTCTTGTTGGTTTTATCAGGCTGATCAAAGAGATAGTAAAACGTTTGTAGAACTCTTAAAGTGTCGCCGACAAATTCTGTCCCACAGTCTCATTTTAAATATATACTTCTCCCAAGTTTTTATGCCCTTTTCAAAAAGTGTAAAATTGGCGTGAAAATAGCTTAATTGTTAATGAACATGTTTTCTCGACTTGGAAGCTAATCTACGGATCCATCATGCACTATGGGGCGAGATGTCGATGTAGGTCGTTAACTATAGGCTTTGCTTCGATGGTTTGGTTCATACCACGGTCCTTTAGATACCATATTGTACACTCCTAGTAGCGGCCAGCGCTTAACGATTAAACCGATATCCTCGATGAAGGAACGATTTGTGTGTTGTGTGTTGTGTGTTTTTTTTAGCATTCAAGTACGCCTTCAATAAACACAACACAATTGATTCCCTCGGGACACCTTATGACTACGGATCCATCATGCACTATGGGGAGAGATACTTCTCCAAGAATGGCCAACCAACAATCGTCGCCAAGCAACCGGGGGTAAGAAATACTCTTTAGCTGGTTTTAGTTTTATTTTATTCTTTCACAAACTGTACAAGTAATAAGGTGTTTGAACGGGAACACCATAATAAATGAACCGGTATGACAAGATCTCAAACTGGCAAGATCACGTTACAAACAAACAACTCCATGGACAGTCAGAGTGTGACAAGGTATTGCTTCACTTGCAGCTTGCAGGATCATGGAACAACACTTTGTTTAGGAATATTTCTTAAGAACTGTGCGAATGCCCTCGAATTGACTGATTGATTGATTGATTAATTGTTTGAAGACTAATTGATAATGATCTCACAATGTTGCGGTGATAAATGTTTTTTTTTCTTTGCTTGTTTGTTTGCTGTTTTGTTTTTCTTTTAGGCAACGTTTGGTCAAAGGAAGGATGGATCCAAATGGCGCAGAGCAAATGAGGCTTCGATATAACTGCCCAGGTACGCTTTTGCTCTTTAAGCCTGATGTGGTTATGTCGAAGCTGCATTACGAACCTTACAATTTTGCTCATATTACGCGCACCGTGACTGGTTGAATGACCTTTTTAGACGAGGTTATGTTGACACTGCAGGCATAAAAATGTCAAGTACTATTACTTTGGCTTTATTTTACAACTGAAATAGGACTGTCTGCCACGTGCCTAAATGACATGATGCAAATTCTGGAAAAAGATGGGAAGAATTTAAGAGCTACTTCTGCTATGAATCTTTGCCTGAGATCCGGCTTTACATAGAAAATGTTGAATTATTCTCAACCCTTGATTCTTTCTTTCTTCATTCTTAAGTCCTTTTTCTTAATTCTTTGTCATGTTTGCATCGGGTCATATGTCCAGTTATAATGTACGGTTCTGAATATGAGCTGTCGACAAGCATTTCAATTCAGTGTTCAAAATTAAATCACCGCCCACGGTGGCTTTCGCCAGTCAGGCTTCGACTGAACTATATATGTCGCCTTTCGTGCTCTTACTCAGACAGCATAAGTGAAGGAACGGCTTGTAAACGCCGTAAACGTTGACGTTCTTGTGGCATACGAACTTCAACATATTTTCGCTTGTTACGATGAATTTCAGTTTTAGACCAGATCGGTGAATGTAACCGCTGCAAATGTTTCCTTGCTCTAGGATCATCTCAGACGCCTCCAACAACATCTGCACCAACCGCTGCAGGTAAGTATTTAACGATGCACAATAATTTGAACTGCTGAAGTTTTGGAGATGAGTTTTGCTGAATGTTTTAAATCACGGTTGTTGAGGACCCTAATCTGCTTCCGCATGAATGACACGTATTTCAATAACGCTCATTTTAGAAATTTTGTACGAATTTACCTGATGCTTCTGATTATGCATGTTAAAAGAGATCTGAAACAAGCCAAGTGTTCTCGCAGCATTTTGTCGTTTTGTCAGGTAGATGAAGTGTACCTGTAAAACGTATTAAAATAGTTTGCGCAACATCATCTAATTTTCCTGACTTATATTGCTGATTTCGTGTGACACCATTAGAATTCGGAAACTCAAACAAAGGCCACCACAAAGCTCTTCTTTTAATATATTTTACACACCAAGGAGAAAAACCTTCAAGGAAATTCTGACATATTGCTTCGTTTTAGAAATTCGCAGCAGCCCAATACAGAGGAATTCTGAAATGTCCTAAATTCAATATTTTCGCGTTACTTTTCAATCTTCAAATACGATAATAATGTAAAAGTGGCATCTAAGCAATTCTGAAGACAAACTAAGCATGTCAGTTGCATTATTTGCTTTAGTTCTTCTACATAATGACTTTTATGGCCGCCATGTCAGTATCCTAACGAGGGACACCAAAATGGCGGACGCATGCTACGTCTTATAATCTTGTGAAAATTATTTTTGACTTTATTTTGAAAAAACTACTATAAAGCCAGAAATTGCTCTAGATGATCCCTTTTTATCTACTGTTTAATTCCTTTGTCTCTCAGTCTTTTCCATGTAAGCAAACTCGTTTTGTTGATGAAAACCAAGAATAGGTAAACGTTACTTAGAATAAATTTAAAACTAAAAACTTAACTTAAAACTTAAAACTGAGCAACAATAGCTAATGTTTAGATGGTGGGTTGGCAAGGTCATTTCTACTATCCAATATATTCCGTATATTATGATTTGCATAGCGTTATTGTACTGTGCCCTTTCTATCTTCATTTCATTTTTTTCTGTTCTATAAGATCCCAGCTGTAATTTTGAAAAAAAGTCTTTGTTTGTGGAGCCAAGAACCACCGATGATTTTGACTGGACCCGACAATTTAGTTCTACTCGATCCTTCCTCTGGCACAGTACCTACTACTGATCATAGTGGAAATGGTTAGTAAATGATGATATAACGGCATTAAGTACGCAGATTTCTTTTCGCAATTTTTCATGCTGCGGAGTGGGTATTTCATTTCTTGTCAAGTGTTCAATTCCAATGCCGTGATAAGAAAATTCGGTTTTATTTCTGTTCTCCTTATAAACCAAGTAAAACCCAAAATTCCTTGATTCGCTCTGACGAAGGGTCATCGCTCGAAATGTCAGCTTTCAATTTCTTTACAGTTGCCAATTTATCCTATCAACTCAGTTGATAAATCCAAAGTTTTGTGTGTAATTTCGTATAGCTTTATTGTACATGACCTAAAGATTGAACTTAGTTATTTTGTTAAGTCAAAAAAATCAATGTAATTGAATTATGCTGTTACGACTTAGTCAGACGAGGGATAGAGAAAAGGAAATTGCTGTAGTTTGTTGTGGACTTTAAAGTAATCTATCCTCTGCTTTTGACTCAACAGGTTATTATGTCTATATAGAGAGCTCCAGTACTCGCTTCAACGATACCGCTATATTGAAATTCAAAGCTTCAAACCATAAGACAGTGTCTCTTTCTTTCTTTCTATTTTCACATGCATGGGTTGGATATCAATGCTTTAAACCTTTACAACAATGGAATCAAGATTTGGAGCAAAAGTGGCGAACAAGGAAATATATATGTGGAAGAAAGCGGAGTTGACAATCACAGGAAACTATGATGTTAGTTATGTCCTCAGATAGGAACCGACCTTATTAAACTGAACAAGGTGATTTGCGTCCATCAACATTATGATTTCTGAAATGCATCTATATTTTCGGCAAACTTCTCCGTACTATGATTACATAAAAGGTTTTCAAAATCCACACACGGGTAAATCAAAGTGAATATTACACCTGTTCTTATCTACAGAACTTCGAGAATCCGTTTACCTGATTGAACGGTTGCTGTTGAGTTTTGGCCTTTGAGAAAATACGTCGAGCCCTAGCTCAGGAAGAAGGCGGTTTCGAAGTTTGCTTTCCTTCAAAATAGGCTGTTGGCCTAGATACTGCAGTCACCTTAAAGCTTAGGTATTCGATGTATCGGACACTGGTCCACAAAGGGTTGTTAATTAAGGTGGCCCACTACAGTTTTTCTTAGGCAATTGCGTGCGCTCACGCTTTCTAAGATTTTTAGCTAACGTAGCAATTGATCGTGCCCGGCAACCACACAAATACAGGCAACTGTCTGAGATGTGTCGTTCAACAATCGTACTGTTACCTACCTTCATCACGATAAAAATAAGTCTTCGTATACGTTTCGTGTATAAAAACTTGTCAATTTACTGGAGGAAGATAACGGTAAAAGTATCTGTAAAAAATTCCATGTTGATCGCTCACCAGATCGCGTCACAGATTTAAAAACTAAAACTATCTAAAAATGCCAAAATCAGTTTACAGTGACGTCTTCTATACACTTATGAACAAAATTTTAACGAACTCTGCAAGACAGCATTTTAGCTATTTTCAAAACAGTTAAATTTCGACATATTATATTCCTCGGTAGCCCAATTCTTTATTACATATTTTCGTTTTCTTTCGCATTAATGTCGATGTATATATAGCCTTTCCAAATGTTGAATTAACTAAGGTCATAATGTTATATTTTGACAAAAAACCCTCAGGAAAGTCTAGGTTCCAGTCCCTCTCTCGGAACTCTGTCTTTTTTCTGATATGTTCTAAGCCTATGCAGTGTTATGGGCCCCTGGCCCATATCAATGTTAATGATTTCTTAACTGAAAATTGCCCTTTGTCATTGATATAACACAAGATAGATCACTATATTAAAAAAAAAAAAAATGGGGCGACCTTGTCAACTAGATTCTACAATTGCAGAAATTAGAGTAATCCCTGAAAGTCATTTAAAAAAGCCGGTAGAAGTAGTCTGTCTGCGTTATAAGTAAGTCGGAAAAAGTGCTTTTGGTTTACATTTTCAGAATATTTTCTCAAATTGGTAGAGGAACGATTCAATGATAATAATCTGCGAACCGTTTGAACTTTCTTTCACGCAGCTGAAATTTGAAGGTATCACAGGCACCTCATACCAGGGCGATATAATTGCTATTGATGACATCTCCGTTACAGATGGCTCGTGTAGTGCAGTGCCACCATCAACTCTACCGCCTTCCTCTCCAACCCCTAGCCAGGGAGGCCAGGGACCAGGTAAAATTCTGATATTTACAATATAAGCCAGTTATCGATCCTATACCAGGTTGCTTAGACTTTTAAATCGTGTATCAAGTTCAGCCTATCTTCCTCTATTCCAATGTGAGCTACAATGGTTGCCAGTGAAATAAAGTTCCATCTCTGTGACCTAGCTTAAACACTTAGAAAATTTGCTATGCTTTGCAAATTACATCTTCGTGATCTTATTTCTGCTACGACATACCGGCATTTAAACTTGCCTATTACCTACTTTTTATAGTCTTGCCCCAAACTTGCGGTGTTTCTCCAGCGTCTAGAGTAATTGGTGGAGTAGATGCAACACCAGGAAACTGGCCCTGGCAGGTGAGACTGTAATATATAAGGCCACTTATATGTTTGCGTGCCTTTATAACGATATAGGGGGCCTTAACAAGGAAGTTAACCTTATTTGGTTAAAAAGAAGCCTGAATTAATTTCACGAGTATTGCTCCAAATGAGGTTAAATAGTGCGGAGTACTTCACGGGGTCCAGAGGAGTTAAATTTAAACGTAAGAGTTACCCTTCGTGCATCTTTCCTTGTAAAGTATATAACCTCGTCATTTTGTCCAAAACATTTGCCCAATGCGATCTTTGTGAATCCAATTTGAACGACGTTCTTCTCTTTCCATACGCCGTATTTCTCGATTTTTGCTTCACGGACGCAAATTCTGCTTCGGAAACGTATGTTCCCAGTTTAGCCACCCAATGAAACATTATGAAAAAAAAAGTTTCCGCAACAATGTTTCCTAGTTTAGCCAGGCCCAAAGTGCGCATGACTTAGATCATCAAGTGTCATGCCCATGTTGTTCCAAGAGCCTCCTCCTCCTTCAGTGGACGACGGGTAGAGGATGAAGACGGGTGACGAAAAGTGTTCAACGAAACTTTTGTCCCCTTTAAAACGATTATAATGATTATTTGACTGCTCTGCCATAGTCGTATTTTTTATGGTGTTTATAATAATGATGATGATGATGATGATGATGATGACGATGATGAGTTGTGTCTTTGACGGAAATTGGGAATTCCGATTGTATAAATTCTTTTAAACGGCAATCAAAGGGAAAGTGTCCGGCCAAGCTTAAGATATCGATCTTTCGCTTGCTTTAAATTCATATATACACCTAAATATGCACCTGAACTGCTTTGAATAAAGTAATTTTACACATGAGAAAAACAGAATATTAAGTAATCTACGGATAAAGGGATTGCAGGAAAAGAAATGTATTACGGGTCATCAAAATTGAATTTATAACAGGCGGTTCAGAAATTCAGTAACTTTTCATTGCAGTGGAATTTTGAGTCTTACAGACTTTATAATTGCATGTCATTGTTATGTTCTCTAGATTATATTTCTTTGCTGCTCCTACGTTTTCTACTACGTCTCTGGATAATGCTTAAAACAAGGGTTAAGCAAGCGCGTGGCATACTAAGAAATTCATTATCATCATCATTACTATTTCAGATCGCCCTTCTCAAGGGAAGCTATAAGTCATTTAGCTGTGGTGGATCTCTTATAGCTCCTGATTGGGTGGTCACTGCAGCACATTGCATATCCGCTGGACAGTAAGTATAAGAACAAGCCAATCATACGTGACATACGGTCAATTTTTAAGGGCTCAAGTTGTTATTTTGATTGGGAAAACGTAAACATTGTCACTAACATGTCACTTTCTCCTCGTTAGCGTTACATTGAAATAACCGCCACCTTATCTTCGAATGTTAGTATCGAGCTATTGTCCGAATTTATAGTGATCACCGCGGCAGCTTTGCCGTCTTGACTGGAAACATTTTGTGGCAAATGAAGTTTTCGCAGTGCCGAGGGGAGTAGAACACTTCTTCCAGTGTCGGCTGGCGTATGTGCGCAATGTAAGACGTTTTGAGAAGTTATGAAAAAAAAAAAAGGTTTGAGGCAATTGACGTTTCGTCAGTGTCACTACCGGGAAGTAAACACCCATAGTTGTTACTTTTTGGCCTTTAGCTCTAATTAAATGCAAACGAGCGTTCATCTGTATTACACCGTTTATCAGTTTCTCATTGTTTCCTTTCTTTGTTTTAGACCTGCCAGCTTTTACATCATCCGTCTCGGAGATCACAACCGTCGGGTCACTGAAGTAACTGAACAGGACATTCCCGCCAAGCGAGTGATAGTTCATCCTGATTACAATAAATCCCCACTGGACTCAGGTATCGCCTTGATTCAGTTATCGAGGCCGGCAACCATAACTTCGAAAGTAAAAACTGTTTGCTTACCTTCTCACAATGAAGTGGTCCCTACATCTTCCAAATGCTACATTACGGGTAATTAAAACGGATTCAAGAAGCCTAAATAAAAAAAACGTGAAACAAACGAACGAACAAACAAACAAACAAACAAACAAACACGCAAAGACAACCAAAACTGTAATTGACCTGGACTAGAAGGTGGGCTGTTCAGAAGTGCTTGAGCACAGTAATTGAACACAAGTTTTCACCGTCTACTATCTTCTTTCCTATTTCTTTCCGTGTTGATTTACGTCCATGTATGTCAGTAATAAATTGGTTTTTTCGTTCGCCGTCTATATTAGCTTTCGCTCAAGTCTGAGATGAGGGTAAGAGGTTAACTAACTTGCTTACATGGATGTGAACCGGTTTAACTAGAGGTCCTCAAACAACTGTTTTGTTCACCAAAGTGGCCTTAAATTAAACCATTGTTATTTAACTTTGTTAAAACGCGACGACGAAGGCGCTGTCATTTAATGTGCCAGTCCTGTACATTTTTCCCCCGAGCAGTTGTGATTTGTGCTTGGTAAAGGACAAAAACAACAGCAAAAAAACTGTGACACAGTATTTTTCCGGGCCTAATAATAAGAAAATTGGGAGAAAATAATAAGTCTTTTGATTTATTGAATTCAGAAGCCCTGGACAAATTTGCACGCAAGTGAATGCAAGTTTTCAACCGTTTGGCCAACTAACGTAAGTCGACGGAAGTTGAATATTGTTTTCCTTTGTACGGGCGCGCTTGCAAGGCTGAACTGAAATGATTTTCTGGCAAACCGTCTTGAACTTGCTTGTAATTGCGAGTCCGTTAGGGCAACCCATCGCAAGTATGCGTACGCAAGTTGCCATTTCTAAACTTGCGTGGACCTGCGACCCCGTTTGACCAGGGCCTTAATCTTTATCACACGCACGTTGCATTCGCAATTGGATTGCATGACAACTGCAATTTACAATAGCAATGTGTTTTTTCGTTCCCTCATAGGCTGGGGAAAAATAAAACATCCTGGGAATGCTCATATCATACTGCAACAAGCTCATCTACTACCAATTACAAACGACGAGTGTGCAAGGAAACTAGCTGCATCTTCAGGTAGTTAAATTTCTTGCCAAAATAATGACGATTTGGGCAGCTCTAGAGAAATGCAAATCAGTGGATTGGCATTCGTTTTCGCTCTCGTTTTGCCACCACATTAGATTGTATACAAAAGTCAAATTATCGAAGAAATTTTTTAAGCTAGATTTTTTAATCATCATTTGGAACTATTTGATATCATTTTATTCAAAAAAGGCGAGGAACGGGTATGTTTCTATTCAAAAGTGGCTTACGACACCACATTTCATGACCCTAGAAACCGATTTTCAGGAAAGGTTGCCAATAATTGCCTCAGTGATGAACTGAAGACTGCGGTGATGACAAAAGGAGAAAATCAAGAATATAAGAAAAAGTAGCAGCAAAACTTAACCCTACATGCCCCCTTTTTAGACATGTACATACACGCACATTTCTACATTGTAAAAAGATTTAGCACCTTTATCAATATTTTTTTATGTACAGCTGGCAGTTATCTAAACATTACTAAAAACATGATCTGCGCCGGCGTTAGTGGAACAATACTAAGTGGTTGTCATGACGACAGTGGTGGCCCTTAGGTCCGTCAGAATTCTGCTGGAAATTGGGTTCTTCAGGGCGCTGTTAGCTGGGGATCCTCGACATGCTCTTCATCTGACATGTATACAGTGTTTGCACGTGTTGCTCAGTTCAGGAACTGGATCGACCAGAACATGGGAGTGACATCTACTCCTAGTGCCGGTAACGTAGTGCAGGTTTATTCTTAAATAAACTGTTGTTGTTCTTTAACATTTAAAAGCGCCCAGTGTGATGCCATGTCTCTGCGGGGAGCAAGAGTGGCGCAGAGGTGAGACCACTCGCCTCCCACCAATGTGGCCTTGGTTTGTTTCCCGGATTCGAGGTCATATGTGGGTTGAGTTTGATGTTGTTTCTCGCCCTTCCTCCGAGAGGTGTTTCTCCGGGTACGCCGGTTTTCCCCTCTCCTCAAAAACCAACATTTCCAAATTCCAATTCGATCTGGATTTCAGTCTCCGCGATTGGTAGCTAGTGCACTTGTACACAGTTAGTTATTTGATATGCAATTTTTTTTCTGTGAATTTTTATTTCCAGAAATACAAAGAAACAATTCTTTAGAGAACACAAACTGACCTAAATGGAATGGATGGATCTTTTTTGTTACCAAAAACGACTTAACTTATTCAAAAAAGATTAAACTTGTATTTGAATTTGGCACCCTTAGCTTAATTTCTTTAAGAGAAAACTTTTAAGAACTCAAGCAACTTGCTCAAAATAACAGACAGTACCGATGGTATGTAATAGTCAGTAAGCATTTTGGAACCGTCACAATACTAATCACACCTCACAATTACTGGTTTAAAGATATCAGTTAAACGAAGGAGGACGTTGGTACATTGGATTTTTAACAGGTTTTCCCCACAGACGCTGGCTAACAGACATAGTAATAAAAAGAAATAAGAATAGCATGACTGCTTGTGATTTTAAACTGCATGTATATATATATAAATTATATTTTTTTCACAGCACCACCTAAACCGACGACAACTCAGTCTCCACCAACAATTAATGCCCCATCCTCCAACGGTAGGTCTCTATATCCTGGTAAAAAAGGATGGCTTTAGTTCTGATCCTTCTTTTTCTTCGCTCGAATCGTCTAAGTACGCCACCTGACGTAATATGCCCCAACTAAATCTGGGACACATCTGCATCGTCAGAGCTCTGACAAAGGGGCTGGCGCTCGAAACGTCAGCTTTTAATTTTCTAAGTTGGCCAAGTTACCTAATCAATTCCCCCACCGACCCAGCGCCACAATTTCTTAAGAACCTAAACCTCAGTGATTTATAAGTAAACTGTAGTAAGTATCCTGTTCAGAATGTTAAGTTTCGCGCAATATCCCCTGATCTATACACAGCATGTAATTGTGGATTAACGAATGTTCAGTTTATATCGTGCGTAAACTGAAAGCTTAAATAAAAGGCCTTTTCTTTACGTATCGGTTCCATGTTGCAAATGGTCGCGTATAGGACAATAAAGATTCGTAAAGCACAAAACTGAAGATTGGTGTAATTACAGGTTATTATTTGTAAAAATAGAGAAATAAATGAAAATAGAATGATGTGTGGAGAGAGGAAACTCAGAAAAAAATTCTGAGTTCCGGATGGGATTTGAACCCACGATCTTCCGTACACTAGTCGGATGCTCTAACCACTGAAGAGAAATAAACGAAATTTTTTACGTCTCCATATATGACCTCATCGGCTCAGCCACAGTGTAAGATTCGTGATAAGATTCCACGGCAGCCAATTCTGCAAATGTTCTATTGGTTTTACTTGTCTGAATATAACAACGTGTTGCTCAATATTTGCTTTTCTTTCTTCTTTTCTTTCTTTTCTTTCTCTCTTTTAAGATCCAAGCTGTGATTTTGAAAAAGACTTTTGCTCCTGGATGCAATCACATTCGGATGATTTTGACTGGACCCGAATCTCAGGCAGTACCCTTTCTTCTGGAACGGGTCCTTCTTCTGGTCACGGTGGAAGTGGTAAGTACATGTTTTCATTATAGGAAGAAAATCCGGAATATATAGGGATTTATATAGTTTTTTTTAACCATCGGCTATATATAAATGGCCCTCAATTTTCCCAACTCCTGTTGCCAAATTTTTAATTTGTATTTCTTAGCTGAGTTAAAGTAAGCATAACTACATAAGGCTTTGCGCTTTTTAAAGCTCCCTCTTGGGTTAAAATCTTTTCGCTTTTCAAAATAAGAAGTTCTCAAATAAGCATGCAGTTGATTGTTATTAAAAAGACTAAAAACTTCTCGTAGTTTTCTGGTTAATCCAGTTGGCCTCGTCAGAAAAAGAGGATTCGATCAGAAAATGTAGTCCATCAATCAATCCATTAGCTGGTCATCGTTCAGTCAGTCAGTCAGTCAGCCAGTCAGTCAGTCAGTCAGTCAGTCAGTTGATTAGTCGGTTGGTTGGTCGGTCGGTCGGTCGTTCGGTCGTTCGGTCGTTCGGTCGTTCGGTCGGTCGGTCGGTCGGTTAATTTGCCGTGAGTTACCAGCTCAGTTGATAAATCCAACCATACTTCACCTCCCCACCGACGCAGCACCACGACTTCTTAGAACGCAACCTCTTTGTTAGTCAGTCAGTCAGTCAGTCAGTCAGTCAGTCAGTCAGTCAGTCAGTCAGTCAATCAGTCAACCAATCGTACAATCATTGAATAAAATATTAATTAATTTATTTTTTTACTCCATTTTATCAGGGCAGTATATTTACATTGAGACCTCCGGTCGACAGGCAGATGACGTAGCAATATTACAGTTCACAGGAAAAAACCCAAAACCCGCGGTTTGCCTTTCTTTTTACTTTCACATGTATGGAAATGATGTCGCCGAAATCTACCTTTACAGTCGTGGAAAGAAAGTTTGGAGGATAGCTGGAGATCAAGGAGATGTGTGGAGGAAAGCAGAAGTCACAATCAAAGGAGACTACGATGTTAGTTAATACGGCGAATCTAATGCGCTGTTCGAAATACCTCTTGATTTCAAAGCTCAGAGTGAGGGCAATTGGGGACATTATAATCCTAACATTTTTTGCTTCCAAAAGCTCTTAACTTTTATTATATACGCTTAGTAGAAATAAGCATGCTTTCTATAGGCTTCCTAGTGATAGCCAGCCAATAAGATCAGTCATAAAAAAGAAAAACATTTTCCCATTACATCACATCGTATATAAGATTGTACTACTTTACGACTCTGTTCATCGCCCGATACTTATCAATTGTTAACATATTACGATTTTCGGCTAAATCTTTTATTGATTCAAGCATAGATACCTCATATGACTGTAAGATCTTTTAGAGAGTACCAGGAGCTCTTAGAGATACGTTTTTGTTTTGCGTATGTTGTTCATTTCAGTTGAAAACAGTTTTTGTTTTCTTTCAACTTGTGCTGATAGCTTCTGCAGGAGTTTCCTTTCAGAGTGACATTGCCATTGATGACATATCTGTTTCTGATGTTCAATGTAGTGGAGTTCCTACTCTTCCGCCCAACACATCAGCACCTAGTCAAAGACCCCCAATAACTCCAGGTAAAAAATCGCATTCTTTTGTAACGTTATGAAACACTAATACTCCAGTTTCGAGTTCAATCTAGACCGCCAGATAAATAGACATGTGACGGCGCATTTATATAGAGTTTGTCTCAATCCGAATTAAAATATTCACAAATACCAGAAGGAAGGTGCTGAATTTTTAAATAAAACGATGCACAGAGTAGACAAATATAGAAACGCGACAGAAATGCACAGATTCAAGAGGCTTGTGTAAAGTTTCCTTTTAAATTAGCCATAAAGTCATCTACTTTTTGCTTAAGATTGTGTTAAACTAATTTATACCCAGGTAATTGTGAATCACGTCCAAACACTCGTATAGTCGGCGGTACAGAAGCACCTGTCAACAGCTGGCCATGGCAGGCAATGTTAGCAAAAAGGGAGGTGGCCAGTTCTGTGGTGGAACTCTAGTTGATCCTTTGTGGGTTGTTACAGCGACCCATTGTGTGACGAATAAATTACCATCAAGCGTAATTGTCAGGTATGTTAAGACCAGCTTATTTAAGAAAATTTCCGAAGATATTTTAGAATGCTCAGAAACGTAATCTTTTGGTATCTTTGCCCTACTTTTTTTGTTTGCAAAGACAGTGACTGGTACGCCGATCAGTGTCCAACTCTCGCAGCGTATCCAAATTACTGCAAAGCTAACGAGGACTGGGCTAAGAAGTACTGCGCAAAATCATGTGGCTGGTGCTGTAAGTAGTCATATTTTTGTTTTAAATATGAACAAGACAGCTACAATACGTTTTCAACAAGAGGTAGTTCATTATTGATAAGATATGCAAATAACATATTTTCCTATTGAAAATTGACTTGTCATGCATTTTTTGTAGTGATCAGATTTGCTGGAAAATTGGTACGCGTAAACGTACTTGTGTGGCCTAAGCATGCGGCCTAGTATTAAACGATCTGAAGGCATCCTTCAATGAATGAGGTAACAAGCTAAAGGTAACACGCTAAATGGAGTCGGGAAGATGTCAGCGTGGTTCAAAGGAGATAGTATGAGTTCCGAACGGAATCGAACCTGTGACCTTAACCACGCCGGTCGGATAAATAAGCCACTCTTTTGTCCTACATACTGGATTGGCAATGTCTAAAGAGTCTTGTGTGGTAAAGAATGGAGAATGCTAAGGTTTTAAGCTCGTACTGAAATAAGAAAGATGAAATATTTAATCACACGAACGAAAGACAACCCGGTAAATAACCTAGTTCGCTGCACATCTCCCAGTAGTTCAGTGGTTAGAGCATCGGACGGT
>Ga0126336_10000126_pt1 | contig 21520 bp, 17 predicted proteins | sample SidCmetagenome_FD_92530 | JGI IMG/M metagenome (GOLD analysis project Ga0126336, IMG submission 92530) | Coral microbial communities from El Islote,Puerto Morelos, Mexico - Siderastrea C C metagenome | ecosystem: Host-associated > Invertebrates > Cnidaria > Coral | place: El Islote,Puerto... | reverse complement strand
TTTCGATATCGCAGATAATGAATCTACCGTTTGGGTCAGAGAAGGATTTTCGGATTTTAAAGCTGAAGGTGTTGTTAAACAAAATGGCGACCCCACACTTACTGCTAGCTTGTCCACTAAAAAGAGTCTTATATCCCCATTCTGCAGACCACATGGAATTTGTGTTTTCAGAACAGTGAACTTCTTGCAGCATATAAATTGAGTGTTTTTTCTTTCTAAGCCAGTTGAAAAGTTCTGGTCTTTTCAAATTGTCCCCCAGTCCCCTCACATTAAGAGAACAGATACTGAGATTCATTTATGTTTGGGTTTATATTGCCTATTGCAAATTGGGTGACGGTGAGAGAACAAATACCTAGGGAACGAACTAACGCACACGTAAAAACAAAGATTTAAATATACACACAGAAGAGCAGCACAGCATGCACAGCATACTGAAATAAAAACTCTCTGTTGTTGGGCCTTTTCCCCTTGAGGTTTTGTCCATCATCTCACCTAAAACTGGATTTTTCTCGTGCAACTGCAAAATTAGTATGCACAAAACGACCAGGAAAATATGTTAAATAGTTTGTACGGCATAAGATGGTTCTAAATTTCAGTCTGTGGATGCAATTCTAAAGGGTGACAATTCAAATAAATCCTCAGTCAAGCAGTATTTCTTCTGTGTTGCCCTTCTTATCAAATATGTTTTCAAAGTACAGAGACCTTCAAGGCATTTTTAATTTTTAAAGCTCAAGTCGCATCACACTGTCCGGGATCGATCTACAGTCGAAATTCTCACCGTTTACCACCAGAAATCTGCCTACTACTTTAACGTTGTCTATTCCATCATTTCGAGCTTTCATCATAGCTTTAATTAAGATTTGTCTCTCTTTTTGGATCGCCCGAGCGTAATCCTCCGTTATGTAGGCTTCTTCAAGTTGATGTATTTGTTTAATCTTACCTCGTTTGGACCACACAAGCTCTCCGTCTTCACGACTTACAAAACGCACTATAATCGCCCTGTGTCTTCCTTCCAATTTTTTCCCTACTCGATGCACAGCATGGTACCGTATTGTAGAGGAATCAATCTCCATTTGCTGAATAATCTTTTGAATAACTGATTTGCAGTCGTCATCCTCTGTTTCCAAAATGTTGTTGAAGCGAAGGTTTTCTCTTCGTGTCTACTGTTCGAGTCTGATGTTATCCTCTATCTGCTGCTTGAGCTGGGTTTCGAGCTCCGCAATTTTTGCGTTCAAGGCTTTAGTGACTTCAGGGCTCTTTGAAAACTGCTCGAGCTTCACGATTTTATCATTCAAGGTGTTGGTGCTCTTTGAAAGATCCTCGGTCACCTTCTTCACGTCCTCCTTCACAACTTCGACATTTTCTTGCGTGCTCTCCAGGCTTTTTTCGATATCCTTAATAGTACGTTTAATTCCATCGATTTCGGTCTTTAATTTGAGGCGAAGATTGTCGATATCACTATGGATGTTTGCGAAGCCGTCTGTCACCACTTTGTTTAGACTATCTATAGAGCTCCGTAGAGATTCGCAATTCAAGGTGGCCGAATCTTCTTCATCTACAGATGAGCTCGATCCTTGTTTCGGACGTTTTTTGTGATTTTTGGACATGAGGGTATAGAAAAAACTGCTTCTGCCGCAAGGAATGCTCCTAGAGTTTTGTTAGCCAGTTTCCTGGTCTGAAAGTGCTGCTGGACTCACTCATTTGGCAAGAAAAAAACCATTTTGTGCGCAGCTTCAGAACACACGTCCGCGCGCCATTGTGCCCAGGCCCAATCCCCAGTTAATTTCTATGCGGAGTGCAGAAGATAACACATTTTAGATACGCCAGCTAAAATCACTGCATATTCTCTTTGTTCCTGTAGAGGAGAATGCAGAACTAAAATCACAAATCGCAAGGATGAAAGAGAAATCAAGCAGTCTTGAAGAGGTAACATTGTCACTTTAACACATTCAACATGCCTCTGATTTTCTAATTTTATCAGGGTTGTCCTTAGGGTTTGAGTGCAAAGGATTTTACCCGTAATGAAAGTAACGGAGACGACGTTGTTCTCAGTGTCTTGCATGATTCGAGCACCAATAAAACAACTCTAGCTCTATGGTTTATCGGGCTTATGTTTCCTTTGAAACTGTTCAAGATGAAATGAGGGTGGCAGAAACGTTAGTCCTTATAAAAAAGCCATTTCTGGGGTTCCTAAGACCCAATTTAAATTCGAGAATTCTCAATATAAATTTTAATGGGTATCCGGTATTTGCTTACTCTATAGACGGAGTTTAGAATTTATCAAAGCAACGGGCCTCACACGGTAAACTACCAGACCACATCCAGTTGCTCAAAAGGACGTAAAAAATGTTTTCAACATTACTTTTTAGATTTAAAAGGAAAACATTAAACTTGAGGAAAAAGAATGCAAACTATGTGAAGTGATTTTAGGGAATCGAAATCAGGTTATTGATAGAGATATTTTATTCTAAAATAGCGTAGGTTTCTAGGACAGCTTTATTCTAAATTACATAGGTTTGTTTTTAAGGAACACAAAAACCAAATATCTGAAGCGCTTAAGAATCTTGAGACATCAGACCAAGCTCACAAACAGGAGGTCCAGAGAGTCAGAGAAGAAACACTTCAACACAGTAAGAGCTTAAACTTTCAGCTGAACTTTGTTCGCCTAACACAAATATTACCTTGCTACCCCTTTATACTGAAAGTACACTTCCTAAATAAATTAGCACACAGCCCTTAAACTGATACACTTGTACGGTTGAACTGGCTGGTTCTCTACTACTAAACTATTTAACAATTGCTATATGAGCTCGTGTAGGCGAGTTTGATTGGAATACTAACATAGACAATTATTGGATCATAAGATGTTTCGCGAACGTGCCAAAAACACTTTTCTGAATCTATTTTGTGCGAATTGTCTTACTTGAAGGATATGAGCTGATAGTCCATAGATAGGTAACCAATCAAAGTGCGCGGCTTGCTCTCATCCGGGGGCTGTCTACATAATTGCTGTTTAAACAGCCCACTTGTACGTTCAAGTCATTCTTTTCGGAATATACACACTTAACCTTAATGAGTTTCTGGACCTTTTTGTATCCCAGGCAAAAGGGAGATCGCTGCATTGCAAAAGTCACTACAAGAGAAAGCAGATGAAGTTAGGCAACTTGAGATAAAGCTGTCTGATGTCGAGCATGCAAATCACACGGAAGTAGTTAAGCTTCGTTTAGAGGTGAGGGCAAAAAAAAATGCTACAATAAATGTACATGTACAGCTTCACGTGGTGGATGGACATGGTTCGCAAAGCATGATGGGGCTATCGATCGCTTGCTCGATCGATCGATCGTCCGGGTCAAGAGACTGCTCGTGATTGGCTAATATAATGATCCATTCTGCCTTTCGGATCGTGTCCAACCACCACTGGTAGAGCTTAGTTAAGATATATTGAAAACAAAATGCAGACTTTACTTAGACTTGCCACAGGAGCCCAAAGACGTCATGAAACGCTAGCGATGAAGTGTGAACTACTCCAAAATCATACCTTAAGCAAGCCGAGGCTTTACTTACGTTTGCTTAGAACTAATATAGAGCTGTTAACGACCCAGATAATTGGGGCGCTACTTTACAGCAACGTTGTAAGCACGCAAAAGAAATTGTTTTGTACTTGTGTCCATTCCATCTACCACTCGATCTATCTACCGTGTGGCACTAAATTTTTGCGGAAGTTTAATTTTGCGGATTGGCGATTTTTTGTGTTTTGCGTGAACTAATTTTTGCGATTTGAAAAGACTGGTTTTTCTTGCTGGGAATTAATTTTTGCGATTTTCTGGAAGTAGCGTTCAAATGGAACTGATAACACTTTCGTTTTTTGAGTAAAGGACCACAAAAAGGAATCGAAATACAATAAACAACATGGGAATGTGACTCTATTACACTATAACGGATCGAAAATAACTAGGGTACCACTTGATGTTTATCCACCGAGTTGTCTATGGCATTTTCTCCTTGAAATCAGTATTTTTGTATATAATTTCTACAGTGGAGTAAATTTTTGCGAAGAAAAAATTTGCGGTAATTTTATTTTGTGGGAACTTATTTTTGCGGATCGCAACAAAAACTGCAAAACTCGCAAAAATTAGAACCCGCAAAAATTTAGTGCCACACGGTGATTATTGAAGTGGGCACCATAAAGAAACTGCGCTCATTGCTACCGCATGTCCTGGCCTTAAGTTTATGTTTCTGTCCGTCTTCCTTTCATTCACTCTCTCCTCCGCAGAGGCTCCCTTAAAGAAACGGAGAGAAAAAAAAACGGAAACGGGTAGACAAACAGAAAGAGGAACAAAATGTGAACAGGCTTGCAGAGGAAGACTTTCATCGTGCTCTTAAACGTTTCCCTCTCTCCAGACTCCTCTCCTCCTCACCCGGATAGAGCTTCGTTCATCAGGGGTGACTTGCATCATCAACTGGCATAGGGTTGCGACTTCATTACTTGTCAAATTTCCTTGAGACACCAATTGAAAGGAGGAAGTTATTTTTCTTTTTCTGAGCTTTTCTTGTGTCATGTTTAATTTTCAGTACGACGCGAAACTACTGAAGCTTCAAAGTGCTAAGGCTCAAAACTGTCAGGCATCGAATGTCAACAGTGACATATTCAGAAAGGTATGCAGAAAGAGGATCGTACACGGAATCCCATCTCTACTTGATCGAGCAACTTATTTGTTGTACGACACAGTTTCAGTTCAGCCCTTGATGCCCCTGGGCCTAATTCAGCCCTTCGTGGGCCCTTTCCCTTTGGGGGAAACCCGGAATAAAATCAAATTGAATTTAGCCCTTGCATGGATGAAATTAGAACTATTTATACAGTTGCAAAGGTATTTTACTCGCCGAAACGGCCCTATTCTGGGAGCTAAGATAGATAAATTTTACAGTTACTGTGCGAATAGCAAGTGAAAATGAATTGTTTAGATTTTTGATAGATAAAGACAACTTTTCGCTTTCTCCGTGCAAAAATCCTTGTGTTTTTTTCCATTCAATATCCCTATTTAGATAAATCAGCCCTTTTTCAAGCTGAATGAAATGCTCAACAGACAGATTTGTTGTCTTTTGACTAGTCCTTTTGTTGTTTCATTAATACCGGGTTTTCTTTTAACGGTTGCTGGAGCACACTTGAGCAGCAGAATGGTAAAACTTGCTTTTTTGTTGTTCGTTTTATTTTCAGAAACTGCAATTTGCCAAAGCTGAGGCACAAAAGGAAATCATCTCACTAAAGAGCAAGGTTGCCGAACTTGAAAGAAAGCTATCAGTTCAACAGATGCCTACGGCAAAGAGGAAGAGATTTTAACTGCTTTCAACCGCAATAAACTGAGTGTTTGCACCGAGTGACTCTCGACTGAAAGCTGTCTACAGAAATTGGATGTCCAGTTTCCAGCAGAAGCTTTAAATCCCAAAACCAAAAATAATTTTCAAAGAGTTAGTTTAACTCAAAAACTGGAGTTAAATTCTTAGGGTTCAAAATAACACGACTATAGTGATCATGTTTGTAGGTTATTTTAACTGAATGCCTCCAAAACGGTAATCTAACCCTCAAGTACTTCCTTTTCATGGAGCTAACTAAATTTCAGTTGCACGGTAGATAACGCCTTTTTGGAGTTACAGACGTAATTCCACCACCATGAAGAGTAACTAGCCTAATCCACATCGGGAGTTTCTTTAACTCTTTGAAAATTACCATGCTGTTGCCTTTATCGCTTATTAAGATTTGTTAATAAAAGAGAGCTTGCAAAAATTAACTGACGTTAAAATAAATACAGCCAAACCAGACCAATTAACTCACGAGATAGGAGGGCCCGTCCACACGCACGTATACGTTTTCTTTCGCGCGGAGATGAAAAGGGAGGTTTTCCGTCAATAAACGATTGAAAAAAACGAAAGTGCTACTTTCGGACAAACATTTTGGTAGTTCATTACACGATTTCGATGTCTTTTTGTCGTCGACGTAAGGCAACTTCGGCGGAGTTGCCGTCGTTTTTTATCGTTTCTGGGTGGACTGAAGACCTGGTTCTGTATAAATTGAAGTATTCCGCTTTGCAAATAAAAACAACCGGAAATGTCGTGTCGACTAGTGCGGAGTTTTACTCAAGGTTTGTTTCTAATAACCACCACCCCCTTGTTTTCGTTCACCACAGTATTTGCGCCGCGTGTTTTGAAGGGTGAAAGAAAAAAAATGAAAAGTTATAGTGGAACACTGTCTTCTGACCACCCCGTTAATACGAGCACCTCGTTATTATGAAGTGGTTGTATAACTCTTATCAACGGAGTTTTGTGCTACACCTTCCTCGCGATTCGATGCAAGGTGCAAGTGGTAATTCTGGTTTTGTAGCAGGTGATAGCTGACCAATTGAAACCTTTGATTAAAGACTTGCAAGCGTGAAGCGAAAAGTTTAGACATCCTATAACACCTCCTCGGCTACCCTCGCCGGCCTTTTTTTAAAGGTAGTGCATGCGTTACCTGGAAGCCTCGAAGACCTGCTTGGGCCTGGAAGAGAAAATAGGTTTTCGCATAGGCTGAGAACAGGCTCCTAATACGTGGGGGACTGAGACCGCACGAAAAATCGGCGAGTTCCAGACCATACTCGGCTCACGCTCATTCCCCTTGCCCTCGCCCGCTTCCCCCCCCCCCCTTTTTGCACCCTATCACTCACCAAGGAGCCTGTTCATAGACCAGTTTTTGCGTCTTTTCTATTATCTTACACCATGCATTCCTGACTCGTCCCACACTTTCCGATGAAACTGGGCCGCGTTTGCAGACCAAACTATCCGTGCCGTTTCGCCACAGTAACATGCAATTAGCTAGTTGGGCAACTTGGCGCACGACACCCTACCATGCATAATATATCACCTTCTGTCTGCTCTTGTCTGCTCTAATGTCACACTAAATTGCTCTGTTAACCAGGGATTCCAAGTACCGGAAAATTTTTGTATTTGGAATATGCCAATTATGCATATAGGAATCAGAGCCAAAGTAAAGGTCGGCGCCTAGCGTCGGCGTCGTGAATTCCTTCTGAAAAGCCTCCTAAATCCCATGGGTGAAAAAATAATCACTAATTACAAAAGTATTACCATTGTTTTTTGTCGGTTTGGTGTCCAAATTATTCTATTTGAATGTTTGTAGTTATTGATTATGTTTGTTTGACTTTCGTGGTCTGGCGCACGAGAAAACTGATGTCTTGCTAAATAATTGAGGTCAAACTGAAATTCACGAAGTGGAAAACTTTCAGAAAAGGTAAGCTGTGGCCCTATCTAGGGTGGTCATCGATTGTGTTAGAAAGTTTTTTTTTGTAACTCTTTCAGAGCAACAAGATATATCAAGTTGTTTGGGAAAAGATTATAATTTGCTTGTGCATCAAACAAACAATTTGGTGTTTGCATTGACTTGTCAACGGATCGAACTCTAATTGCTCGCCGAGTGAAATGTTTAAGTCAAAAAGGTCGAGTTGTTTGGGAAAAGATTACTTTATAATTCCGTGTGGATCAAAGAAATGAAATTGTGCTTGCATTTTATAGTTTTGAACTGATCAAACTCAAGGCATTTCAATTGTCGAATTGCGTGTTTAAGAAGTGTTTATCGGTAGGTTTGATTCCTAAAAAAAGCAAAAAAACCTCAATGGAAGCCTGATACGATGAAAACTTCTCATTGTTAAATTTATTTCTTTTTACTTACATTACTTTGTAATCTGGACACACTAGTGTATTGAATTGGTCAGCAATCCAGTTTTATTGGACAACATGGACCACGAAGAAGTAGAAAGGAACACAGAGGAACAAGATGACGTAGTTTCAAACATCAAGACAAACTTGACTTGTCAAATCTGCGACAAACTATTCCTTGATCCCAGAATACTGCCTTGCCTGCACACATTCTGTTGTCAGTGCATCGAATCCATGGTTCGGAACCGACCTATGAAGGACAAAAACCTAAAGTGTCCCACGTGCCAGTTGGAAACCGGTCTGGACAGCCGCGCCTCTGTGAGAAAGCTTCCTGCTAACTCTCTTCTCGTCTCCCTGCTTGATCTATTGCTTATCCAAGAAGGAGAGGCTGTGGAGTGCGACATTTGCGATGCCACTGAGGAATCGACAGCTCAAGTTCGATGCAGAGAATGCTCGGTTTATTTGTGTGTACTTCATGAGGAGGCTCACAAGAAGGCAAGAGACACAAGACATCACGTGCTTTTCTCTTTGGGTAAGTCAACCAGTCAGTCAGTCAGTCAGTCAGTCAGTCAGTCAGTCAGTCAGGCAGTCAGTCAGTCAGCCAGTCAGCCAGCCAGCCAGTCAGTGAGTCAGTCAGTCAGTCAGTCAGTCAGTCAGTCAGTCAGTCAGTCAGTCAGTCAGTCAGTCAGTCAATCAATCGGTGGGTTGGTCGTTCGTTCAGTAATGAGTAAATCAGTTAGCCAATCTACCTTATCAACTCAGTTGATAAATCGAAAATTTTGTGTTTCACTTCCCCACCGACGCAGTACCACAGTTTCTTTACAAACTAACCCCCTTGTTAGTTAGTCAGCCAGTCAGTCATTCAGTCACTCAGCCAGCCAGTCAGTCCGTCCATCAGTCCATCAGTAGGTCAGTCAGTCAGTCAGTAAGTCAGTCAGTCAGGGCAATCAGCTCGTCAGTTAGGCAGTCACTCATTCAGTCCGTCAGTCAGTCAGTCAGTCAGTCAGTCAGTCAGTATGTTATGGAATAAATCAAGAAGCAAGCTGATTTTGCATAACGTCTATTTAATAGAACACTTGAAAACCATGTCCCTCAAAGAGTTGAATCGTCCAACTTTTTGCGAAACTCACACAGAAGAGAAACTAGCTCTGTTCTGCGACACTTGTAATGTGAGCATCTGTCGCAACTGTGCGCTGATCGACCACAAGCGACACGACACACAGTTCCTTGAAGATGCGAACTCTAAGCTACGGCCAAGGCTTTCCGAGTTGTTGGATCAAACGAGGAGCGTTTGTATCAAAGTGGAAAATGCCATTCCAATGCTGGACTGGATCTTAGCTCGAGTAAACCTGAAGGCTGATGGTGTCTTGAGGGAGATTGAAGACAGTATCAGTGCTAAGATAAAGGCTTTGGAGCAACGAAGAAGCGAGCTGCAATCGGCGGTGGAACTGATCCGGATAAACAGGAAGACATCGTTGGAAATGCAAAAGCGGAGACTGGAGGCTTCCCGATATACACTGCGAGTGTCATGTCACTTTGTCAAGCGGGTTATCGAGGAAGGTAATTAATACACTTCATTCTCTGGGTAGTGCAAATAATACACACGGATATTTTGCGAGTTGCCTGCAAGCAGTGAGTTAAATGTCTGCATGTATTATTTGTAACATATAACTTGTATGGTAAAATGACGTGAAATATTTTACGCATTTTGCACTACTTTGCAGGTGACTTCACAATTAAGTTCCAACGAGTCAGAGGCAGTAGGAATTGAATCCGAAAAAAATTCTATATATAACATTACAACGGCCATAATACGTGTTCTTTCGCTTAAGATAATTGCACACACGGTGCAAAATTTCAACTGCTTCAATTTACCATTCCGATTCATTTAATGCGAGAATTTTTGACAAATTTAACAGTTATCGTGCCTACCCCTTTGAATATTATTTGTCTGCTATCTGAATCCTTGCATGTACTGACAAGGCGCCACTACAAAAATAAGTAAATAAATAAATAAATAAATAAATAAAAAAAATAATAACCTGTACTTAATTAAGGCTATTAATGTTTAACTCATTGACTATTTCATGTTTCATGGACCCTGGAAAAGTATACATTGAATAGGGAGAGGTCATTTGGTAAAGCGCTTGGTGCGTTTGAAACTGTGGTTACTATGATATTGTACTGAGGGGTCTTAACAATTTGTTCTGTAGGTGATTCAGTGTACTTGCTATCCGCCAAAGATCTTATGTCCGAAAGACTTAAGTCACTGGCTACTCAACATTACGAGTTGCAGCCTCGTGAAGATCACGCGATCAGATTTTCCGCTGATAATGACAGGTTACAAGAGATGATAGATTCATTTGGTTCCATAGACGCCTCATATGCCCACTATGCCACGACATCAGCCGAAGGGCGTGGCTTGCGAGAGGCGACTCTTAACCAACCAGCTTATTTCACAGTCGTTACCAGGTATGTAAATTAAGGTTGCACTTCAAAAATTCCTTATTCTAGTCACCAACTTAGCTGGCAGGTCTTGGCCGGTAGGCCTTAGAACTATTGGGAGGGCGTGGGGTGGAAAGGGGAGGGAATCCCTCAGCTTTTCTGGTCTAGTGGGGCGGGTAGGAGTGTACAGAAATCATGTAATTTTTTTCAACCAACCAGCGGTAAATAATAATAATAATTTTATTAATGTGTCAAGAAACTTTGGCATACAAGCTAATTGGTGACACAAAGTAATTAAAGTAATTAAATACAAAACATAAGTGTGTATCCCATAACATAATAATATAAGAAAATTTTTAATAATAATATTCTAATAATATTCTATTGAAAAACCAGAATCAACCTTGAGCCATACAAAAAGTGTATTGGTTTTAATTTCACCTCTAATTGGTTTAAAAAGAGCGCAAGTTAAAAAAAAAAAAACAACAACAACAAGAAAGAAATAAAGATTATACCAAAACAGTCGCAAGTTACTTGTAATGCTAAGTGAAAACCACCCTATCTCAGTTATTTTCATTGGTCGTTGATATTTATCGTACATTCCAAAATGTTTCTTTCTAGGGACAGAAAAGGGCGACCAATCACATGTGAAAGCAGTGACGTCATTGTGCAGATTCAAGGTCCGGATGAAAGTACAGTACATGCTGAAGCGACCGCACAGAATGCCGGGAAACACAGCGTCAGCTACACTCCTACCCAACCAGGCCCTCACCTTATTCAAGTCACTATCCGGGGTTTTCCAATGAGTGAAAACCCGTTTGCCGTGTATGTCCCGTATGAAACGCGGGAATATAAAGAAATGAAGGAACCTCGGCTGGTGATAGGAAGTCCTGGGGATGAACCTGGACAGTTAAAAGGAGCTAGAGGAATAACAGTCGACAAGGACAACAGAATCATTGTATGCGATAGAAACAACTTTCGCGTTCAATTATTTGACCCTTCAGGTGAGTTTCTTTTCAGTTTTGGAAAGAGAGGAGAAAATCATGGCGAATTCCAAGGCGGTCCACTGAGCGTTGCTGTGAACAGAGAAGGGAACCTGTTCGTCTCCGATTGGAGCGGAGCCTCGGTCCAAGTGTTTGATTCTAAAGGGGAGTACTTAACAACGTTGAAACCGCCCGCTGGAGATCCCGAAAATCGTGGCAAGCTCAGCCATGTTGTGGTGGACAAAGAAGGACGTGTCTATGTTGCCGACTGCGATAATAGAGTTATCTATGTATTTAACAGTTCGGGAGAATGTTTGACGCATTTTAAAGTGGGGTGTTTGGACGAAGATGATGGGCTTCACAGAAAGATTTACAGCATGGCTATAAATAGCAGAGGTGAGGGCAATAACGTTGAAATAGTTCAATTATGTCTTGGAGTGAGCGAAGTGCTGTTTTGTGTGCCAAAAGTATATTTGCACTGTGTCCCTTTAGTTTTTTTCTCCTGCGCTTGCGCCATTTCTTCAACCCTTGAGCTGCCTCGTCCCCAAGCGTCCCTCCTTATTAGGGAACTTAAGCAGAGGCGTTTTTGAGCTGCGGACGGCAACTGGAAGTTTAACGTTTTCCTTTTGACCCATTTAGATGCTAACACTTCTATAATGGCAAGCCACCAGATACCAAAACAAGAGATTTCCAGTCTATGGTGAGGAGCTAGAAGGAGCCGACAAAGGAAAAATTCAACTGCCGGTTGCCATTCGTGGCGCAAGAACGTTCGTGCTTAAGTTCCCTATTATATGATGGTGCGCCTATCCTCCCATGACGCCCCGCGCTCCCTGTATGCCCGCGCTAAAACTGCGCCTGGGGACGAGGCAGACCCTTGAGCAAAACCAAAATCAATATTGTGACTTGTTTCTGCGAGTTAATTTTCCCGCTAGCGATGGTTGCATGTATTTAGTTTGTTTGAGTTTTGATTGGTTCTTTTTGCTGCTTGCGTTTCTTTTGATTGGTCAGGGTGACCATTTGGTTTTGGTTTCAGGACACTCAGTTAAGGGAGCTCTAAGGAAAACCAGGAGCCCACACCCCGGAGCGTGCAACTTTCATAAGCCTACGTCACTGTGTTTTCAAAGACTAGGTTATTCTTAGGGGCCGTTCACATGATACCGGAATGACTTTCATTCCGGGACGAGTTCATTCCATCCCCATATTTTTCTCTGTATCTGTATACATGATACCGAGACGAAATTTCGTTCCCGCACAATTCATTCCGGAAAGAGTTCATTCCGGTTTTCAATCCAAATGAAATTCTCGTTCTGATGTGACATATCATTCTGGTATCATGTAAACTGAAAGCGAACTCCGTTCCCAGATGAAACCGCAAACCGTTTAGCCTGGGGCGAGTGGTGCATGCGTAACATTTCGCGGAAAACTTGCGTCATTTTTGTTTTTGATCTGGCGGGAAAACCGCGCGTGCGAGAACGCCTTGGGCTTAGCCGGTCAATTTTGTCTTGTGAATGTAGTACAAACTTCATTCTGGAACGAGCTCATTCCGAAATGATTACTTTTTCCTGCGAAAATTTAAGTTTCGGTCCGCACGAGTCTGCATCCCTCTAAAATGGCGGCCTTTTCTCCTTCTCCTTCTTCGCAAACCATATAACGCAAGGCTGATGAATCACTTGCAAAGCTAGTGATTGCCTAACAAGGTTCCTTTGGTAATCTGAATTCGCGGGAAGTTAAATCTAAAAATAAATATAGGGTCTGTGAAAACGCCGTAACAAGAATATATGGCAGTTGCGCGCTCCGGGTTATGGGCTCCTGGGAAACTGGATTGGGGACGGCGGCCTTATGTTACTGCGACGTGGTACTAGGATAGTTGCAGTATTACTTTTTGAGTGAGTCATAAGGTGTAAGTTACAAATTTGCGGGGCTATGTTGGTTAAAAAACACTGATTTTGTATCCATCCTAGAGGGTCTACCTAATTTACTGCAGCAGTTTGATTATGCTAAGCTAGAAAAATGGGACGCATTTGAATGTGAGGAAGCCTTGGGTTGGATGTTGACTAAGTTACGTTTGTCATGCTGATCATTGCAAAACTTTAGTGCTAAAACAAACTGTTCCATGTAGTCATCCTCAGAGACCCAAGGGCAGCGGATAATAGGGAAGGCCGAAACGGATGGGAATAATTCGGCGGGGATCAAACGCTGATGCCCCAGCTCCCCCCATTATATCCCTCGCCACTGGGTTCGGATCTACGTCTTAAAGGCATGATGGTCATTACGACAGATACCATGTAACACACCTCATGTTGCTAATATTACTGTTTCTGTCTTTAATTTTAAGGTGAAATTGTGATCTCTCTGGCAAAGGATGGCGGATTTCAAGTGTTAAACAAAGATGGTAAGCTGTTACGAAGCATCACACTTCCGTCCACAGAACGTAACAACGTTTTTGCTCCAGAGGCTATTGCTGTTGATTCCAGTGATAACATTTTGTTGGTGGACAGCATGAGGAATTGTCTGCTGATCTTCTCTTCTGAAGACGGTCATCTCATTGCGGAGTGTGCAAGAGACAGTCTTTGCAATCCGTATGGCGTTGCAGTCGATAGGATGGGACGAGTTATTATATCCGATTCTTCAAATCAAATCAAGGTCTTTTAGACCAGCAATATTCTCGATCCAGAGCTCTTCTGTTTTGTTCAAAGTCAGGCTCATAGTAGACTGCTAGCATTCCCTTTCTGGATAGTCGAGAGGGCGCCCGAAATATCCGAGCGGATATTTTTATATCTTTCCCTTTAGCCTCTCACCCATTCTCTTCTCGTTTTTTCTCTCCTCGCGCCAATCTTGTCGCGCTGTTGATATATATAGCTCCTGCTCTCGGCCATTTCGCGCGCCCTCTCGGCTATCCAGAAAGGGACTGCTAGCAGTCTAGGCTCATGGGGTCTGGGGTCGTGAATGGACCATCAAAGCTTCAATGCAAAGTCGAGCGCAAGCGTGGACACTTGAGTGCACATACGTAAAACTGTAGCCTAGGAATAGACGGCTCTAGCCTTTTTCCATTCGTGTACACAGAGGCTATGATCTGTTTGCTCAGCGGTAAGCCATGAGATGACAAATAAAGAAAGGCCTGTTTCAGGCTCCAAAATAGTTATAGGAAAGGGAAGATATAAGAAAGCGAGCCCTAAAATAAAACGCCTTGTTGAAACATTTATTAAAAGACACTAAACACGGGGAGTCCGACCCTCCAGTATAGATAAGTTTCTACATTTGCCTGCCCAAAATTGCCTCAGATCACGCCCTCGTTTGACAAAAGGGCTATTAGCCGGAGATAAAGGGACAGTCCCTTAAAAAAAAGAAAACGGACGTAAAACATGAATTCGAAAGGAAACAGGAGATATCAGTGCGCAGGCTAGCGAACTCAAAGCCTGCAATTTTTCCCTACTTTTGCTCATGCACTTCATAAATTGTCGTGCTGTTCTTGTTCATCTCATTCTATCGTCGACGCCTGTTACAGGCACGGTAAAAATTAGAACAGGACGCGTGGGACTGGGGAGCAAGGTGGCGGTGTTCGCTGACCCTTCCCAGCCCTTGCGCATTTTATTTTCTTGTCACTTTTATTTATTTCCTCTTCCGATTATCCTACACGCTGGAGAAAGCCAGGGTCTGAATGCACGCGTTCTCGTTCCCAGAACTCCGCGTTTTTAATGCCGCTGAGCTAACAGTTCGTAGGCACTAGGTTGGGTAGAGGGCGGTATACCGTGCAAAGCATGATTGCATACCCCCCCCCCCCGTTCCTCTGCAATGCTTTTTTTCTTCTTTAAATTAAAGCCACCTTCATCTGACGGGTTCCACAGAAAATTTGACGCAATACTTTCACACTTTAAGATGTAAAACGACAATTTTTCGCACGATCTTTTCAATGCAAAGAACACAAACAGTGCTGTTGTACAGTTCATGTGACTTCTTGTTTTAAGTCATCCACACTTGAAGACGTTACTTGTATTGAAAGCATTTTAATTTTTTTGATATCAGTTACAAATAGTACTAATGATAACCTACAAGCTATTATGCATGTACACTGACAATCAACTTAAAAATGTATGAACTAAAGTAAATGATTTTGCAAATTCAAAATAGCAAAGTAATGTACAAGTATAGGCAAAAACCTTGTTGGGTTTAAAATGGCGGCAATGTCAGATGGACTGAATGTTTGAAACAAAATAGCAGTCATTCCTAGGATTTTCATGTAATACACAATAAAGTTTGGTGTTGGATGTTGTTTTGCGTTTGTGTCTTAAAACAGCAACGTTTATATGCTTTGAAAAATCCAGTTGAAAAAATTTTCGGCCAAAAAAAGTGTGTCGGACTATAGGAATGAGTTTCTATAGCAACATAATGAACAGTGTGCAATTTCAAATAAAAATTCTGAAAAAAGGTTAACCCTTAAAGCCCTGCTATGAAACATGCACATTCTCCTTACTGTTCTCCATACCTTTCCTATGGAATTAGTAAGGAGAATTTGTCTAAATGTCAAGACATCCTTCATTCTCATCACTTGACTGTTTGAACAAGTAGTGAAGATGTAAAGAGAAAATTCATTTTTGTCACTGTTAGGACTGAAAGGTTTAACGTCACAATTTGATGGTTAAGATTTTTCTTTGCCTTAAGCGTTTAGTAGCTGGATTTGTTTTCTTTCTAAACTTAGCTGGGAATAATTTTGGTTTGGGTTGGAACAAGAAAAAATTTCTTCAAGACCACAGTAATGCGTTTTTATGGTGTCATAAGGAACTAGTGCATTGCCTCACTCATTGCCGTTACTCAGCAACTGTTTAGACTGCAAAAGCCTCTTGTACAGATGTTCTTTGAGCTCGCCACATACCTACTAATTTGCTTTGCTGTATACTTGCTCTTGGACACATAATTATTGGCAATACACAGATGTGTACATGCCTTTCCTTCTAACAAGTTTTGGTTTCCTTGTCTTTGACATACACTGTAAGAACATGGGATGAGCTCAAAAAACATCTGCCTGGGAGGTTAGGATTGCACTGGAACCCTAATAATGCACTCACCAATCAGCCATACAAAATAACTTGGTTGAGTTTACTGGACGGTTGCATAAAAGTGGTTTTGTTTTGGCAAGAATATGACTGCACAAGATGTCTTTTGGCCTGAAAGTGGCCCTAGAAATAACTTGGTGGCATAAACAAGGTTCCAGTACAAGTACATAATTTTCTGCCCACTTGTACCACATGAGAGACCGTAAGTATAATCCCCAAATTAGTTTGTCATTTTCCTTCCCTAATTGATACATTTTCCTGGCAGTAAATGTCCCGATAGGAATACCTGCGATATCTGGTTATTGCCTTCTTTTGGGTTCATTTTGAATCATAGTATTCTGTTCACTTTACTCCTGTTAGCAAAATGAAGAGAATACATTTTAGTTGGGATAAACACTTAGCTGTGTTGTTTTGGGTACTCTCTCACTGCAATTCCTGAACAAAAGAAGTCCCAACAGTATGCAGAACTGGCCTCCGGTGTGTTCACCTTAGAAGGACTGACTGTACAAATACCATAAACTGCTGCTTATAACTTAGTAAGGGGTTTTGGGTGGGCTTATAAACGGAGGGGCTTATAAAAAAAATGTTTCGAAATGAGCCACAGCACTGTTAATCGACATACGTTTTTAAATCACCAGTTCTTAATTAACCTTTGAAATGTCATAATAAATCGACTTCACTTCAATTTTAACAACAAAATCAAATTTGTAACAATACGAACGTAACCGGAACGTAACCAGAAAAGCTCAGAGTTCATCTTTGCAGTGTTCTGTTAGAGTGCTTAAAATATTAAAGAAACAAGGAAAACTAGAGGGGGGCTTATATCCGGGAGAGCTTACAACAGGATATATTTTTTTGTTTACAGGTAGATGGGCCTATAACCGGGGGAGCTTAGAAGCTGGGGGGCTTATAAGCAGCAGTTTACGGTATGCAATAAAACCATAGGTTCTAAGTTAGAAAACAGACTCTACATAAAAAAAAGTACTCTATGGTAACTATGTATTAACATTACTGGCTTCGCTGAATATAACAACATTTATTCAGCACTGTCATCATTAGCATGATTTTCCTCGTCATTCTGTGCAGGTGAGGGACTGCGGGATTTCTGTTCCTCTTCGCCAGTCTCTGGCTTATCAGTTTCTTCTCTAGCAGTTTTCTCTTCAGTATCATTACTCTCATCTCTATCCTTATCTTGACTCTTGTCTGGACTGGCACTTCTGAAATCAACACAGATTAGCAGATCAGCGATTTGCTGTGATACCTCTAACAGTGTTGGAATAAAAAATGAAAGATTTTTTAAATAACTTCTTCTTAGAGTGAAACAAGAAAAACCTCGGGGGAATCAGACCCTGCCATTGTTCTCCCTCCCCTTGGGGTGAAAACGTATTACAGTCACTCAAGATTCGAGCCCTAGCCTGTGTCGCGAAAGACACGACGGATATTTGTTTGGCCGAGCGAAAACCCGAGGTCTGGGGCAAGTGACCTTGAAAAACAAAAAAATGGGTATTACCAGACCCCGTCCTGACGGCGGGGTAAAAACACAAGAAAGTATTACTTCGTAGCTTTGACTAAAATGATCACAAACATACCTTTCCTTAGCAGTTCTCTCCTTGCTTTGGCTGCGACTACGAGACTGACTTTTATTGGGAGATTTGGAGTGGGACCTCGACTTTTTGTCTTCATTTGATTGTGAACGTCTCCTACAAGGCAACAAAATGCAAGAAAAGTAAGACCAGTACACCACAGCACAACAGGAAGTCTTGCTTAACAACTTGTCATTTGAATGCACCCACATTAGGAATTCATCCACCGACTCGAGATATTAGAACCAAATTGTACAGCAAAAATAAACAACACCAAGAAAAGCACAGTATACAGCTCAATGGCTTAAATGGTTTGAAATTCACAGTGTAAAATATCTTTCACAGACTCAAAAGTTACAAGGTTCCACATTATGTAGATAAAAGTATCAGGTAATAGTACTCAAGTATGTGACCAATGGAAGAATTGTACAACTCTATCAAGGTTAAGTCACACTTAGGGCCAATGGCCCACAAGGCCAGAGATTAAACGGGTTTCTATAGCTTGAAGGAACACCACACAAAGAGTATTAGTTAAGTCCATAGTACAACCCCCAGCATTTTCTTGCCAGTTCCCATTTATACAACTGGGTAGAGAGTTTCTTGTCTAAGGAAAAACCTCAGTGATGCATAGAACAGCCTTGCCTTGAAACACTGACACTCCCACCTTAAGTCTTAAGTGCTAATTACTGCAGTTCTGTGCCTGCGTGCTGTACACGCTGTTAAGTCTGAAGGAAGTTCGGGGTTTTACTAACCTTGGTGAGCCGCTGTGGCTGCGTCTTCGTTTAGGTGAGCGAGATTGGGATCTGAAAATATAAATACATCACTGGTCAACATTTTGCTAATCACTGCTGATATCTTATGATGACACACATGTCAGAAATGGAAGTCCATGTGCTAACCACTACATGCAGCCCTGTCAAAATGATTTGTAGTAACGGGCAACATAACAGAAGAAGTAGGCATCAAGGACCAGGTCTGTCTGTCTGTCTGTCTGTCTGTCTGTCTGTCTGTCTGTCTGCTAGGAGGTTCCTCAGGAACTCCAATGTGAAGCAAGCAGCAAACAATTGCCTGTGGACAGCAAAATTGCTGGCTGCTGGTACATTTTAACAGGGCTGTACACTCTGCACTTTTGTATGAAACTGTAAAAGGCAGTTTGTGGTTTAACTAACCTTGGTGAGCGGCTTTTGCTTTTACTGTGGCTCCGTCTTCGTTTGGGTGAACGAGAGCGGGATCTTAACACAACAAAACGTCACTGGTTAACACTTTGTTCATTAGTGCTGATAGTTTATGATGAACCCAGATGTCAGAAAAAATGCCACTAACAACCAATGCAAAATGAAACCCATTAAATTAAAAGTGTTGTTCAAATGTTCACTTTCTTTGTGCACCAAAAGGGAGACTTACAATGCACATCACACCTACAATGCAGGGGATAAAACAGATCTCTGCAAAATTGCACAGATGGAAATAACAATTCATGGTTATGTTTACAGGCATATAAAGTCAACAGAAAGGTTAAATTATTCTATGCCAATGCACTTAGAAGAGATGCAAACAAGGTAATCAAACAAGTTACAAGTAGAAATTACCAGTCAACCAAGAAAACTTTTACTGTTATCCAGAACAATAAATTGAATGAAGTTATCATGTTTAAAACATTGAACCATTTTTCACATTTATCAAACTGGAATCACCAAATCATTATTGTACCAAGTATTAGTAATAATTTTAGTTAGAAAAAGTCTTACACAAATTAAAACAATCCAGTTTATTGAGTAGACAACTTAACACTTAAATGATAACAGAAACCATTAAAGAAAAACTCTCCTTCAATTTTATTGTTCTTTCTAGAAAAGATCTTTGCTTTTAGGCTCAAAAGTGGATTAAACTAAAAAGTTTATTTCACTTGTGAAAGATCTATGTACTTAATTCAGGACATGACAATTTATTGGAAAATTCATTACATCCTAGGTAAAAAACTTGATACTCTCTCTTCATCAATCCTTCTTCCTTGACTTGCATTTAACTGACAACAAGTTGTTGTCCTTAAAAGGTAGGCTTACTAGAGTTCCTGAAAATATTATAAAAAGATCTGGTATTGTTTACAAGCATTTAGTTTCCCTCAAAATTGAACTTATTAATTATGGAAAGTTGTCATCGCAAAATTTTTTAAATTACATGTACTAAGCAGTTATCTTGAGAGAATCAATATAAGTTACAACAGTTTCTCCATTTTTTGGGAAAATCCTTCGTATAAAGTTTATTAAGATCACTGATTTCCCTAAAAGTTCTTCTGCTAACCAAAAGGTTTGCTGTTGGGACAATGGAGTTATTTCAGTTGATCACTTACGAAGTTCTAGCTGATCCAAACAATTGTTTTTATTCTCTCATTCAGCGATTGTTGCTGAATGTTTTCCATAGTTTAGGACAAAACTTAAGCCTTGCACCAAAAACTCTTGAATGCTGCTGTATTTCAAACGGCATCTAATCCCCTTATAAGGTAGAAAGCAAGGTTACAGTGTATTCCCTGATGACTGTAACTAAGATTAAGAATTCAGTAATCACTAAATATATGATCCAGAGACTTTACTGTACAAAATATTGCAGTGATGAGAGTATTTTGGCAGAAGGCAGATACTGGCAGTCAACTACTTTGTCTTGTTTTTCACTTAAACCCCTGAAAAGGGTGTCCTGCAGATTCCTGGTCACCCTGCTCATTAATACATTGTAGCTTGTATCAGACATACGGTACTGTTGTAAAGTTGGTACTTACTCACTGACACAAGTACCAGAAGAGCCGTTGTGTAGTGCGCACTGATCAATAACACTAGGGAAGTGATTTGTATAACCGTGCACGCTCGTGGGTGGAGAAGCTATTAGCATAATGCTTGTAGCTGGATGGTTGAAAGCATGTCGCTCGTAGAAGCAGCAGGGGAGAGTAGAGCAGAGTCTCGCAGGGTGGGTAGAATCACCTCAGGAAGTGTAGGCGACGAATACACTGTTTGCCAGTTGATTAGACAACTGACGCAATACTATATCTCCCTGATATATGAAACAAAACTCTGCATTATTAGTTTTAATACTTTCTCCCCAATGTTATGGCTAGAAGCTAGCACTTCCAAGAATTGCAGGTTGCTTTCAGTAAATAGTCGCAGTATCATGTTTACACACTATAAGGAACTTTTTAATACCCCAAAAATTGTGGATTAAATTTTGTAATATGTCTGGTGGTCAGTTTATAGCTGGAGTGACTACAGTACCAGTCAAATGTAAGTTGGCAGTCTTGACTCGATCCTCGAAACTCGATTCTCGCGTCTCGAATGTCGAGACATTCGAGTTTCGAGACGCAAGAATCGAGGATCGAGAATCGAGTATCGAGAAACAACAAGTTTTCGAATATGCAAACTCGAAAAGAACTTCGAGAAAATGATTTATTTCTCAAAGGATGAACAATAGCCGTTCGCACGCCGAGTTTAGGATTTAACCGTTCAACGTCCGTGCCGGCCTGAGCGAGCCTTGATTTTGCGCGTGTTCGCTTTTGGCCCCAGCCTCCCCTAGAAAGGTTTTTTTGGTCCCCTTTTGTCCTAGTTGTGTTTGGGAATGTTCAACCAATCAGAATCCACCTACTGCACATATATTTGAAGGCTTGAGGGGGTCCTAGAAGGGAAGACTTTTTGTCACTCTCCAAGAAGATCACATTTCACTCAAAATGGCTGCCGTGCTCTTCACGCGTGAATTTTCAAGATGGCAATAT
>Ga0126336_10000125_pt1 | contig 21524 bp, 8 predicted proteins | sample SidCmetagenome_FD_92530 | JGI IMG/M metagenome (GOLD analysis project Ga0126336, IMG submission 92530) | Coral microbial communities from El Islote,Puerto Morelos, Mexico - Siderastrea C C metagenome | ecosystem: Host-associated > Invertebrates > Cnidaria > Coral | place: El Islote,Puerto... | reverse complement strand
TTGTGTATTGAAGGTTTCAAATTTGGCTTTTGACATATGCAAATTAACATGCTAGGGTAAAAATAAATCCGCACCTCTTATTTATCGCTGAAGACATGGCAATGTGTATTAAACTTCGAAACTATGATATTTTATATCAGTTTCATTAATGACTTTTTCTTTTTGTGTGACGGATTCAGTGTATTTTTCGTGTAGTTCGGCACATAAACAAACGCAGTTTCATGTGAACGGCATCGAAAGGGCTTCGTGGCTTGACATGCAAACTTCTTTGGACTTCATCCAATAACAAACATATTCGGATACTAGATACACTCATTGCAGCGGAGAGAAGCAAAATTCTTCGAAGACATGGATTAACTTGACCTCATACAATACCTTCAATCAAACTGTCAAGCTTTCAGTAACTTTGTTGACTCTGTGTGTGTCGGGAAATTTTGCATATTAATGAGCTCAGAACTCTTATACCCGCGTATAAGCCGCACCCCAAATTTGGAACGTTTTTTTCCTTGAAAAAAGTGCGGCCTATACGCGGGTAAATACGGTATGTGTGCCTGCAGGTCATACATGTACATGTAGTTTTTAACTGGAGTTCATTTCATAAGGGGGGGGGGGGATTGTTGCATGTGTCCTACTCCAACCACAAGGCAGAATCAGTTTTTGTAGAGTAATTAAATTGCTAGGTCAGTCACCAGAAACTCTCACCCCAGGGCTTCAAAGAATTCCTGCTTGAATGTTGCAGGAGTTCTTTACTGGCAGCAGACCCAAGAGGGCGAGAGAGCAATCCATTTGATGAACCGGAGCCTTACCCTGACAGCAATGTGTCAATTGATGATATGAGAAGGCAGCAACAACAAATTATTGCAGGTAAGGTGTATTTTGATTAATAACATATAAAGGCAATTCTAAGAACAAAAGACACCAGCTATACATGTATTAAAACACTCAAGAAAAAGTCAGAGTTTAGGATGTAGCTGTAGCTACTGCTAGTACTGTTCAACAGTACCCAAGCAAAGACTTTGTTGCGAGGTTTTAGGTTAGTACAATGTAACTGTTTTTTGAGACCAGCTATCCCTTAGATTAACTCATGAACTGTTCCCTTGATCAGCAACCAATCCTCACAACTCAGCCGCTACCCCACACTCCAGGTACTGACACTGGAAAAAAGGTATCTAACAGTACAGGAAAATCAAGGAGAAGTAGATTTGGGGGGGAGGGGGGTACAGGCTCAGAATGATTAAAAAATATACCTGATGCTAACATCGTGTCTAATGCTATATCAAAGAAAGCACTGCCTGGTAAATGCCTGGCAAATGCTTGAGACCACTAACTGCACTACAATACTGCTGTAAATTGTACATGTGCACTGTAGCGCTGGGCAAACTGCTGGTTGCTAAGATGCCAAACTTGTGTATGTTCACTTGGTTACGTATAAGTTCAGTTTAACTGAACCACCCTTGTAAATTAAAGCCTAAAATGGTGAGGGTTTTCTTTGCCTTAATTGGCATCTCTCATGGATATTGTTCGTTGTACTTGGTGCACTGGAAGTAGTTATGGGACACACTGCATTATCTGCATGCAAATTTATAATCTATTAGCAAGATATGCTTTTCTTTCCATTCCAATGATAGAACAAGACGAAGGACTGGAGGCTCTGTCAGGAATTATTCAGAGGCAGAAATTGATGGGACAGGCAATATCGGATGAAGTGGACACGCATAATGGTTAGCACAGCTACTGGCAAATCTCAGTTTGTATTACTTGTAGGCAGTAGACTCAAATCAAATTTAGCAGAGCTCCTGTGCTCAGGAGAGTAGAGATCAGCACCAGACTCATGAAATGAGTCAATAATTGTATTCAAGTTACTTCGGATGGTCATGACATGTACCATGTACATGTGCACTTACATATGTATGTCTTACGTTAAAATATAAATGTTGTGTGTGAGTGAACAATGTTGTATGTGTAGCACAGTGGCATTGCACATGCGATGTTTTGAGAAGTGTAGGTTTGACTCATTTTCCTGCTGTCTTCTTCATCTTTTTGTCTTTCTCACTTTCTTTGACTAATGGCTAATGCAGGCACCTGCACATGATGATGTCTGACCTCACCCTCAGTTTAACTCTAATACTACTACTACTACTACTACTACTACTACTACTAATAATAATAATAATAATAATTAATAACAATATTAAGAATAATAACAGTTTTTAAAGATGCATTTTGCAGAGCCTCAAGGTGTTTACAGGATAAAAATATTTAAACCTAATTTACAACCTCCAAACTACTAATAACAATGGATAAAATATGAAAAAGCTAACTACTAATTACAATGGTCAATTTATAAAAATCTGTCTACAAGATAAGGGAAACCAATGAAGTAGCTAAAAATAAATTAATATTTGAAAAAAATATGTCTTTAAAAGCCTTTTAAAGGCAGAGACTGACTGTGCATTCCTCTAAAGTGCATTTGAACATGTAAAAAGTGCATTTGAACATGTAGTGTAGTCATATGGAATCTGGGTTAACATTAAGTGCATGATTGTTACCTTAATCCTTTAAGCCCTGATATAAGAAAGCATATTCTCATTACTGATCTCCATACAGATTATCTTCTTATGAAACTAGTAAGGTGAACTTGTCTAAATATCAAGACAGCTTATCCTCAGTGATCACTTCCTTTATTCTTGTCACTTGAATATTCAAACAAGTAGTGAACATGTAAAGAGAATTCATTTTCATCCGGGCTTAGGGCTTAAAGGGTTAACTACTTAACTCGTTGTCCACTTCAGTAAACTTACAAATTTAGTAAACTAAACAAATTTTTGTGGTTGCCATGCAGAAATACTTGATGATATAGATGTTCGAATGGATCATACCAACACACGTCTGATCAAAGAAACAACGCATGTCAAGAGAGTGACAGCAAAATCATCCACTTGTGGTGAGTTGTTATTGCTTGCCAAACAGTCTTTTACAGAGGAGAAATAGATGCACTACAAGGAATTTAATGAACAACTGTTCAAACACACATTGAATATAATATTACATGGGGGCGTGAAGATATAAAATTAATATTGTTTCTTACCACAAGAAAATAAAGTAGTTATTCATATCTTCAAGCTGCCATGTAATTTTTTTATTATATAGATAAGAGCCTTTCTGCACAAACAACAGTGTAAAAGCTGGAAATGACGTCATCGATATCTTCACTAGTGGGGATATGGAAAATATGCCACTCCGGTCCTGGATGCAGTTCGTCTGAACTTTATGAGTGGTCTGTTTTCTGCTAAAACACTCTTCTCTGTATAATAAGAGGTGATATATAACCCAAACCCTGATGTAAAAATACATATTCTCCTTACTGTTCTCCATACATTTCTTATGGAACTAGTAAGGAGAATTTGCCGAAATATCAACACATCTTATCCTTGGTGATCACTTTCTTTACTCTCATCACTTGATTGTTTTTACAAGTAGTGATAATGTAAAGAGAAATTTCATTTTCGTCACTGTTAGGGCATGTAGCACAGAGTTGGTTTTAACCACCTCATACATGTATCCATCAAATACAAATAGAAATATTTTTTTTTATAAATTCTTAACTTCGTTAATTGTTGCTGAATTATTTCACCTTATATTTGCCCAAAAAGTTTTACTTCGCATTGAACAGTGGACACATTTGATTGCTGCCGTACGTGATGTGGTTTCCAATTTCCATATACTGTAAGGCAAAAAGTAGGGTCATTTGTTTTTAAAACATCAAATGTAATCCTTAATTAAATTTTAACTATTAGGTGTCCCCAATTAGTAGGCTACATGTAGCCGGCTAGAAGACATGACACATTAGTAAAGTTTTCAGTTCAGTTCAGTTCAGTTATTAATCTTTGCGCACGCTCATTGGATGAAACACTTCACGTGGTACAAAATCAGATGGCGGGTATCAGGTGATATCTGTCATTCGATTTTATTGACAGGGGAAAAACAAGAAAGAAAGTCTCTTTTTCAGGTTTTAACTTTTCAGATCTAATCACAGTGTAATAAAATCGAGTAAACTAACCAACTTGGATTTGTTTGGCTCCAAAATGTGCTGTGATACCCTCACTGTCTGTTTTCTCTTTACCACAATAAAGTGCGCGCATTGTAGAAATTAATAGGAGGGTTATAAAATAAATAAGCCCCTTTCTGGCTTGTTGGTATATCAGAGGATAATGCCCTTGGCTGAAAGATTGTCCTCAAAATTTCACAGTTGGCTGAGAAGCGAACTGTTTATTTTTCGGACAATCCTTCAGCCTCGGGCATTATCCTCCAATATACCAGCCGCCAGAAGGGGTTTGTTTACTAAATAACCTTTGTACAGTGAACCTTTGAGAAAGCTACATGTAGGAATTCATAAACGGAGATTGAGATTGAAAATTTAATAATTTCTATGATTCAAACATGCACCTATGGGATACCACAGATTAAATCTTTATGCTGTAAAACAACCATTATAATGAGCTTGAGAAATATCTGATGGTGGTGGTGAAATATGACCCCAAACTCAAGATGAAAATTGTACTCACCAAACCGGGCGAGTGACCTATGATTTGTACTTAATCGACAGGATTATTAATTGCATTGGCGAGTGGGTGAATCTCAAATATCATGTGAAAGTGGCCCATAACCACAGTACCACAAACCCCAGTGTCTTTATCATTCTAACCTACAATTTGTTTCAGGGAACTACTGAGTAAAACAAAGATTCCCTCTGAACATTTAAGCATTTAAAATCTTACCACAGTACTGGGATCATCGTTAATTATTTTATCCAAGAGTGGTCTTAGTTTAAAAGCATTGTGTCCTATAATCAATTGATTTTTTTTGTGACCATGCTGACTGAGTAATTACTGTTCATGTTTGCTTTTGTTCTGCAGGGATGCTGATAGTCATTGTCCTGTTGATTATAGTCATCATTGTTGTGGCTGCTGTTCCAGTTCCACATTAATATTCATTCACCACGCAAATAGAAGCTGTTTTTGTAACAGAATTAACAAAGTATGATTGTCCGGATGAGTGTAGTCCTGAGAAGGACTGTTTGTGGTGACACTGACTGACATTTCGACAACCTGAGCAGAACAGAAGTCGTCATCATCAGAGTCATCAGAGTCTCTGATGATGACTTCCGCTCAGGTTGTCGAAACGTCAGTCAATGTCACCACAAACAGTCCTTCTCAGGACTACACTCACACGGACAATCATACTTTACCGACTTTAAAAGATATGACCCCTTGGTTCAAGCAATTTACAGAGAATTGTAATAGTAGTCAATGCAGTGATATAATGTAATGAAACATTGACCCTCCCCCCCTCCCTGCATTCATTGCTGAGTACAAACTTGTAAAGTGTGGAAAAAAGTTGCAGGGGGAGTATTTTTGGGCAAGAGAAAGTGTAAAAAGGTTCTTGCACTTGTTCTCTTGGCTATTTCTGTTCCTTAATAACCAATTGAAAAGTGAAAGGTCGTAAAATTTACCAAATCCTTGGCTCCTTTTGAATTTTCCCCCCCGTTTGGGCCAGATTTAAATAAGTTTATCAATCTCAAGACGATATAGTGTAGTTTACTAATGAAGTAGTGTAACGTCCACGATAAGATCTTGTTCTGTTGAAGTGATTAATGAACAAAGACGTAAGTGACGGTTTTTGCCTAAAACTACATCAAAATTGATAGAAAGTAGGTAGGACAAGTTAAAGACAAATAAGCAAAAACACAAACCTTTGAGTGACTCAAAGAACTTTTTCATATGTTATAGTTGATGTATGGTTAAAAATTTGTATTGTTATTAAAATGTTGTTTGTTATTTTTTGTCTGAAGGCTTAAAACAGAAAGTGCTTACTATTGTCAGCAGACGATTGATAAAAATTTAGCCTTCGACAAAAACGAATACAGGTCAATGCTTAGATTACTAAAAGTCTAAACATTGTACATGGAATAAAAGATTATTGGCCAGAATTCACCAATTTTTTACGTAGTTTTGAAATGGAGTAAAGTTTAGTAAATACAAAAACATTGTAAATAATTCTGAAAATCAATTGAAAAGTTCCAGCCTTAAGGATGTACTTGACAAATAAAACGCAGTACTGCGCGAGGGAGTCAGATAGGAGACTAGGTGTTGACTTTTTGTCAGATTAAGTTTCTCCTGGTCAGTTCTTTTAAGAAAAAAAGGAAACAAAAAAAACTTCATGGACGCATTTACATATAGTCGCTTAGTGTAATTAATATAACAGTTTAAGAATTTGTACTGATTCAAAACTAAAGAAAAATTAAAGGTAAAGAAAATTTTATATGTGTAATTGGGGAGATGTTATAAGGAGGAAGAAGGATTTGCAGAACACTTTATGAAGGTAAAGTGCCTACCCACGGCCAAGTTGAGTTTAAATTTATTTAGAAAACTTTGTGGCACGCACATCAATGCCAAACGTTGTTTAAATTGAGGCTTATTGCGCTGATTCAGTCAACAGCTAAGTACACTGATCAAGAAACAGCAGTTCCCAAACACCTGTCAGTTATTCTAAGACCACTGTGCGCGAAAAATACCGGCGTTTCAAAAACCTGCAATTGTACTGTTGTGTCATTAGTCCAAACTGGTCACGTGGGCCTCTTCTACCGAAAAGTATAGTGAACAAAGTGATGGAAATTGTACGACCGAAGGCAGCCGGTTGGGCACTTGAGAGTCGTCACATCTTGTGTAGCAGCTATCTAATATGTTGGACGAGCTTGGTTGGCAGTCCCTTGAATTACGCAGAGGTGATACAGGACCCACCGACTTGTTCAAGGGTAACAGAGGTCTTCTTTTGGTTAACACACGAGAAAACTTCGGTCGTTGCAGACGCGTGACAAGGTGCATTCACTCTGAGAGCTTCATTCTTCTTTCCACATCTACTGCGTCTTATCGAATTTCTTTTTTCCCGTGGCGACACCTTAATGGAATAACCAGTTGCCTCGCTCTTGTCTGAGTTTATTTATTGCTCAAAAGCTGTTTCCCAACCTTTAAGCCCACGGACACTTAATATTCTGAAAACAAATACCATATGCTTTTATGCTAGTTTTAAGAACATCAAATTTCCCGAGGGGACCTATCAAACCGACATTAACATACCAGAGAAAAGTGCAATGAAAGTAACCTGTTTGTTCATTAGATTAATGAATTAGCATCGAAGTAAGAAAAGTAAATGCAAGGTTTTTCACCAACGAGTTCTATCCATCCGGGTATTTACGCCAGATGGACCCTATCGCCCGACAGGGTGTCTAGAGAATCCGTGTTAGGGTTACCAAACCTTAAGTCTCCTATAATGTCCTGCTGTACTCTTTATGGAAAGGAAACTATATATGAGACTATGAGATAGATGAGACATTTTAGGAATCTAAATAAAATAAATTCCATATCTTTGGAGTCTAAATGAAATAAATAACACGTTTTAAGAATCTAAGTGAACTAAATACCACATTTTAAGAATCTAAGTGAAATAAATACCACATTTTAAGAATGTAAGTGAACTAAATACCACATTTTAAGAATCTAAGTGAAATGAATACCACATTTTAAGAATCTAAGTGAAATAAATACCACATTTTAGGAACGCATGTGAAAATCCATCCTAGCATCTAAGAACGCACAGGAAACTACCCAAGATCCTATGAGCGCCGCATGAGGATTCACGCCATGATGCCCTCACGAGTCTTTAAGCACACGTGGTCACTTATGTCTATACTGACAAACACAAGCAACTTTGCGTACGAATTACTCGGCATGGACGCACACGAAGCTGCGAGTCAGAGTAACACTTACTTGCAGCTGCACGCGGGAATCTACCAATGTAAACGAGAATCTATCAACTCACACCAGCCAAGTTCCATAGCGTTCTCGTTCCCCTGGGATCGTGCAGACAACTAGAGTCCCACTTCAGCCTTTGTGTGGACAACGAAACAAGAGAGAAGTCAGGGTACTGGGATCTTAACGCCTTCCAAAGTGCGTGCATGAGTTATTGAACGCGTACGAATCGTCAGTGAATGGGTAATCTCGTACCCAGATCTTCCCCGTACGCAAGAAGAGATCGGGGTACGAGATTACTGGATGGGTAAAAAGAGCTTACCTGCAAATGGATTGTGTTGCATGAAAACGCACTAAATTGGTTACTTAAGAAACTGTGCAGCATGTGCTATATGCACGAAATAAACACGCGTTAGCATATGTGGGCAAACAGATACTGAGTACTAACTATGATGTGGGCAAGGAATAATATGCTGCAGAGAGCCAACTATCTTTCTGAACAAAGATGTTTATTTGTTATAGAGTATAAAATGGTTTATATCACTTTTAAGTTGAATGATATCGATTTGAAAACGGTGACTGTGATTGTTTTTTTTTTCTGGACGCTTTTATCGAGGTTAGCATGACACTTACTTCCTGTTTTTCGGTTGCTCTTTTCCTTGAAAGAAATTGTTTCTCAATCGCGTCCTTTTAACCAAACTGATCCTGACGTCTCTGACGTAACCTTATGTCTTGTTTGTCTGTGGGTCTTTATTTTTAATTATTTTTGTTCTTACAAATTTACTCAAAGAAAAGACACGTGAACATATTATTTTGCATGCAATAACACAACTGTGAGCTGGTAGCAGCGAATGTTTTGCCAGCCAGTTTTTACACCATTTTTTTAATCCATCAAAATAGATGACATGACGCTGTTCCTTTTTGCCGACAAGTTAAAATTTACTCTCTACACGGAAAAGGTGTCGAATAAGGGGAACTCTTTGGGGGCAAGAACTCTGTGTTGCCGTACTTATCTTCTCCTTGCTCGTTGAGACTATCGGTAGTGCTGACGTAGCGCTTAAGAAATATTCGGAAAGTGTTCGCACAGCTCGGGAGCTATTTGGAAAGCACTCGCACACTCGGGAACAGTTCGTGCGTCCCCTTAGTCAGGCAATTTGTAGTATAATGTGTTATACTTTGTTCTCGTGAAGGATGAAATTGGTGGTTTTGATTAGTTATAACGATGCACTGCCTCTTTTTCGCTCAGGCAGTTTTTCTTAATTCTTTCCACCTTTCTGTCCATGTTTTTATTCCATGAGACCACCATGCTCCGGTGGTCCACTACAATGGATTTTTTCCTTCGAGTTGATCTGATTGAGCCCGCGATCAAGTACTGGCGGCCAGGACGTAGTTTGGGACATTTGCATTTGTAGTCTCGTCTTGGGATCCAAAGGAATTCATTTCCCAATCTCAGGCGAACCAATGAGCGCTTGTAACGTGTCATGACGTTGACGGTCACTCGAACCCATTCCCCTTGTACTTTTTTGTCCAAGCCGAGAACTGCTATTTTCATAGCTGAAATTTTCCAACGGAAAACAAGTGTTAGTTAAGTCATACAAAGAAAGAAAGAAAGAAAGAAAGAAAGAAAAAACAAACAAACAAAACAAAACAAACAACAGCCGAACAACAAAAATCAATCATACGAGCAAATAAACAAACCACACTTTTTGTTTGGGGTCACAAATTTTAACTTATTAGACTTACCAAAATCTTTGCGACAAAACTTCTTTCCTGAAAGACCGACTTTCTTACACTGAGAGCAGGCTGCAATAAAAGAGGAATAGCTTAAAGTTTCTAAACCTTTTGGGACATTATACATTCAGTCACGGAAAGTTATAAGGGCAATGAACATTTGAAGGAGATGTTCAGACAAGCAAACTTACTTGAATCCTTGGGCTGTATTGACATGACTGTGTTGGGCGTTTCTGGAAGAAAATTGAGGAAATTAACTAAAGTGAACGAACTAATTAATACAAAGCATTATTTCTATTGCCTATGTTTAAAAAAAAAAATATATTGATTTCTGAGATTTCGAGCACGAAAATGTTTTTCGCTTGTGTGTTAGCCATTTACAGCCCACGACAAAACTTCGATTCATGTTGAGTCACTAGATGAAATTACAAGGCGCGAATATTAATATTGCTTGCAATATTGTTTGCATTACAATATGCTTGACTGTTTGACAAGCTCTTTAGGTTCCATGATTTCAATGGCTTTCAATGAAAGGAGAATACTTACTAATACAAGGTACTATGGGGCTTTTGGTATTTCTGTACCCATCAGCGCATTTGTCACACTGTCTTCGTGTCACGCCTTCCTTGCACGGACACTGACCGGTATTCTGGTCGCAAATCTTTCCCATGGATCCGTGCGGGTGGCAGTTACACGCTGAAAAATATCAAAGGAAAACGTAGACTTCAGTTTTAGCTGTTCTACTATTATTAGATGAGACGTAGTATTGGCTGGCAAGGTGAGGGGCCGTTGTGGGGATGTTAGAGCTTTCTTTCATTTTCACTTGTCTCCATATTTCTCCCCTAACATCATTTTGGTTCCCAGGTTGGAAACGAAGAAGCGCCAAGGTCGAAGGTCGAGAATGACCGAACGATTGATGGTCTGTTTTTCAAATGTCTAAAGTCTTGTTTTCGTGCCCACGCGACGCGTAACGAGATTAAAAATAAAACCCAAAAACGTTGATGCGGACTGAAATTTGCAAATGAGATTTGTCGGTGTTCTCGGACACCTGAAAGGAAACAACTTCACATAAGGCATACGCCCTCATAAGACAAGCATTTAATTAACAAAAAATAAATAAATAAAATATAAAACGAGGAAAACGCTGAAAGGAAAACGAACCCAAAAATAACAAGATGCAAAAGTTTTAATTCAAATAATTTTTTAGGTCTTTATTCAGTCGTCTAATCATGAAATACCGCTGGGAAAGTCCTTTTGCATTGACGAAAGGCCGCATATGGAAAAACAGTTTTTGTCTGGTGACGAAGAGATAAATCGACAGGGATGAAGTGTCGTTCAGTTGTCAATTATTTTAAATCTTTCAACCCACAAACCCTAAATACGATGCATATAAGACGAATTATAAACGAAATTCCTTTTTCCCTGAACACATCTGAGCCTGCTAAATGGCTCCAACCTCTGAACTGCGTTGACAAGTTAAATGGCAACAGCTTGATAAATACGGAGAGACAATGAGTGCAGTAGGCCGGCTTTCTTTTACATAACCCTGCCTCAGGGAATAGAGTCCACTTCAAAATTACTTGCACTTCTCAACACTCTAGACTATCACGTTTTTTTTTCTACTTTCCCTATTTTTTCTTTTTCTTTCCCGTATACCCTTTTATACACTAAGGTAGAAATAGACAAAGTAGAGCAAAGGTGGTGCCAAAAGAACAAATATTATGTCGCCCGATAATACAAAAATTTCTCATATTTCTGATGTACATTCTATGTAGCGTATTTCATGCCGGTCTCGGCTAGCCCTGCCAAATGAAAATGAGCTAGGTCTGCAACCCTGCAAGTTGTCGCAAGTTTTGAAAACGACACGAAATTTTAGCCTGTATGCATACCTCTCATGTTTCCTTTACTTCACGCGCTTTGCTTTGCATTGTACACATTTAAAAATGTGTACAAAGAAGACAATGCAAGAATTTATATTTTGTAAGCCAGACTGTCGCGTCGAGCAAATTGATAGCAAAAGATGTGGTAGAGTAATTAAGTAATTGATCACTTCCGCTGTGCAAACGCATCTTGGCTGGATTTATCTTGTTAACAGATTAATTTTGTCATATTTAATCCCTTTTTATTCGGTAAAAAAAGGCATCAATCCGACCATAACGTTTTTTCTTTTTTGTTTTTTTCGTTTAGAGATGTTGCTTATCACAGCCCATGCACAGAGAAACCTCTATGGAAAATCTCTCTGATTAAACTCGGAGTATGACGATGCTAACATCAGTCTCTTAGTTATAAATGATGCCAGCTCCCCATTTCATTTTGTGACCTTCGACGTCTTAACTGCCATTGTGGATGTTTAGTTTGTCTCAATTATAGTTTACTTTTTCGGCACGTTCTGTAAACGGCTTGTAAAGCAGTTATCCTTTTATTTGAACACTATTAAAATGCCTGATATCGGTTGTAATACGCACTGATTACTTTCTTTCAGTGCAGCGCGGGTCATCGATCAACAACTTACAATGAAGGTAAATTCCTTCTCAAATTTTATAAAATTACAGGTAAACAAATCCGTCTTCTGTTGTTACCATTTACTAAAGATAGCCTTGGACCACCCAACAAAAGATGTTTAGAAAATGTTATGTGCGGTGACCTTGCCCTGTCCGCATTTTACCCCTCGCGCCCACCCATATTTCGTTTCTCGTTCGCTCGATGATACGCGATCAAGCAGAGAGGAGAACTGCTAAGCTCATAGCTTGCTCTTCTCACCTTTTCATTGCCACGAGTGTTGAGGTTGAAAGCTCCTCAGCTGCCTCTTAAAAAGTAACAAAAAGCAGCTTCATTGTGAGTGTATATCAGAGTGAGTACTACTCACTCCGGCTGATCAGATGTGTAGGTTTGCACTTTGAATGGCATCGATGAAGATTTGATTCACGGATTTCTTAAAAAGTTGAAACTGTATCTCGGCTCATGAACCTCGTTCTGCCGTACCCTGCCAGTTGGGCTAAATATTGGTGCCCATTTTATGGGCGTGGCTCGAATGCATTTTCAACTCAAAAGACGTACCAATTATGGCAAGTACATGTAATGTAGTCTCGTTTACTGGCTTATTTTTCTGTCTTTTACTATAGAAGGTAGCAGAATTCAAACAGTAACAAGAGGCTATTTGTAGCCTTCACTCGGGCTGCAAACGGCTTGAAAGCACGAGAAACCCCAAAACAAGAACAAATTTGCATCAAAAAGCACAAAAACGTTTAACTCCAAGACACTCACAGCCTCGTTAAAGGTTCACAAAAGCGTGTTCAGATGACGATGCAATCGACAAACGATTACGTGTTTTCGTTCCCAGAGCCCGCACGGCCTTACAATCGCGACATGAACAGAAAGAACCGTACGGCAAACTTTGACTCGTGGCCTCCCGCCCGAGTAATAATGGTAGATTCTAACACTTAAGGGGGAGCAACTCACGAATTTTTAGTCCCTAAATGATACGACAAGCACACCGGTCACTTTTATATGGGATTCCGTTCAGAACGTAAACTAACCTCTCGCAAACAACAAAATAATACGGAATTATGGCAAATATTCCGGGAAATATTCTGAATCAATTAAGGATTACTTCGTACTAATGAAGTGTTGGGAAAACCCAAGGAGCAAATACAGAGCAACGTCTGGGTTTTTAATTATACTTTTTCAATCCAATTATCCTGTGAACAGCTACAGACTTAGCTCGAGAACTCAGTTGAATCGAGGGAAGATGGGTCAGACAAGGGGTAGTGAATGATATTTCAGGGTGATCAAAAATTTAAAAAATCATTGTGATACATGTGGTACGTGGTTTGCATGCTATTGACTCAAGGGCTGCGGATACCATTTAGGACCGGTTGGTTAGAAATTACAATGCTTGTTACATTCTAACAGCTAATAAGAATGGTCATGAAATTAAGTGTTCGGTCATTATATTTGTTCCTTAATGCGGTCACTTTAAAGGGTAGATCGCGGCGTTTCTACCGCTTAATGCTGGCTTTCGTCAGGTGATAGGGTCGATTGAGCGAAAAAAATGTTAAATAGATTAAACTGAAGGATTAATCTGGCGAGTATCGACCTCGCACAGAACTTTGCTTGGTTTACATACAAACTACAACAGATAGCGTATTGATAATCACTAAATTGGAGTCCAATTATAGCAATATATAGAGTTTTAATATTGCTTTGCTTTTTGTTGGCTTACGCTATTGACATCCGATTGCCAGACATTAGAGTGATTATAGATGTATCATGAATACAAGTGGATAACTTTGACCCAAAGTTTTTCTAGAATCTGCAAATGTGGAGATATCTTGGGAAAGCGAAATCATTCTTTTTATGGAATTCTATTTTGAGGGCGTGACACAACACTATTTTGCATATAATATCTCGTGGTAGTCTAATACAGAATTAGGCAAACAACGTTGGCTGCGAGAGTAGTTGAGTGAAACTGAGAGAAACGCGCCGCGTGTCTGCCTCTTATTTCCTCCATTGACGTTTCGTGCGACAGGTGAATATAGACGCGGCCACGTCTACGCGAACGCAAAAATATGTTAGCAGACTTACGTTTGCAGACTCTTCTGTGTGTAATGTCCTTGGTAGGATCTTTGTAGAAGCCTTCCTTACAGTAGTGACAGTATCTTCCTGCTGTGTTGTGTCGGCAGTGGATACACACTCCACCACTGTGGCCTCCAGACAGTTTGAACAACTCCGCGTTAAACACGCATGCTCGAGCGTGCAGGTTACAGTTGCATGCTGCAGAGAAAACAATTCTATGTCAGCGGAATGCCTAGGCAGAGTGCAAAATATTCCACTTTTCCACTTACGCACAAATTCTTCATCTACTGCTTTTGGTAAATCTTTAATGAAACCGATTATTTTTCCTAACATTCCGCGTCAGTAAACGCGATAGGACACACTTGTCCATGTCCTTCCACTCTTTTACTCCACTATATGTCTTTGTTGAATGACGCCTACACGTCGCCTTTGAAATGAATGAAGTTTTTTAGTCCCAGTTCAATTCTACAGAATTCTTCAGTTATGATACTATACAATTCAGCAACTGCCACTCCAGAAATGTGAAATACATAAAAAGTTTGTTATTGCGTGGTTACATTAGTGCGTTTTTTAAGTGGCGATGTGCTCTCTCTCCTTTAGGAGCCGATAATTGATTACGTGGCGAATTTCAACCCGGCTATCTGGTTTGAAACTCCAGCCCGTCCTTGTGAACAAATTCCTCCAGTAAGACGTTTGGGGTAATTTTCAGCCCGGCCAAACAGACTGAAAAAAACCATGTAATAGCAATCGTGTTTTCAGCCTGGGCTGAAACATGAACTTGGGCATGGGCACCGATTGTCTTTTCAACGTAAAAAGCGCTCCTGCAAATTTTCCTGATCAAATTTACATATTGTGCCCGGGCTGAAATTCGCTATGTAATCGCAACAGAATTTCGGCCCGGTGGGAGGGGCAAAATTTCAGCCCGGGCTGAAGCTCACCATGTAATCCGGCGGGCCCTTAATTTTTAAAATTTGTTTTCTATTTTTCTTGCTGAGGTGAAAAATGCCAACTGCAAAAAGTAATTTAAGTTGAAAGTGTCACATTTAAAAATGATTTATTATTTCTCATGGAGCAGTCTCATCTGATTTCCTGCCTGGTTTCCTGGTATTTTCGTTGGTATACGTTATGTCTTTTCTACCTAGCTTCATATACACGCAATTGAATTGCCAACTGTACCATTAGTTTCCAGACCTCAGGGAAAGCTTTTCCTATTCTTATAAAGCAGAAAATTGTCGTGAGATTTTCTCTGACTTGTACAGTACTAATGTAAAAAGCCACGATAGAAGGGCTCCAGGGCCGGCATTCATTGTTTGTCGGCTGTTCATGTGTCTACTGTAGTGATTTATGCTTTTTCCTCTGCTTGAAAAGGTTGGTCACTCGCACCGAGAGCGTAACACTTCATTAAATTACAGTTCTTACTTGGCACCCTGGAGACGTGCACTAAAGACAAGTCAGACACAAACAAACATAAAGCCTACCTGACTAAGATCGCCAAAGTACAATTTTGAAAAAATTCATAAATATTTCTGCTTAGCAAAAGGCGAAAACAAATGGCATGATTGAAAGTTACTCCTTGCCAGCATTCATTTGAATAGTCGCCTGTAATAAACAAAAGGTATCTGCAACTGCACAAGTTTACATGTCTCAGAGGGAACCGAGGGAAGCGCTTGCGGGAAAGGGTTATTTGTCGCTGCAGATGTTTGTTGAATGAAGGATTTTTCCGGTAGCCACAAGTATGGCGCGATTATTTAACTTGGTCAACACTTGTCAAAGTTAGCGGAAATTGCAGACCGATGCATCGCAAATAAGTTTGTACGTGAATACAACAAAGTCCCCGCGTCCTTCATTTTGGATCGAAATGATTAATGACCTTTGCTACTGTTTCTTGTTAGCGTGGGAAATTGTGTCGTTTCCTTGAGGGTGATTGCGAAAGCGATTGCCATCTTGTTATCCGGTTGTTTGTACGTTTTTTTAGTATTTAAAGATGAAATATAAAAATGCACATTCTCCTTGCTGTTCTCCATAAAATTCTTATGGAATTATCAGGAGAATTTGTCTAAATATCAAGATATCTTGTCCTTGGTGATCACCTCCTTTATTCTCACCACTTAAATGTTTGAACAAGTAGTGATAACGTTAAGAGAAATTTCATGTTCGTCACTGTTAGGGCTTTAAGGGTTAAGCGTTATGCTGCTTGGTCCACTTTTGTACTGCGCAACAATAAAGACCTTGGAGAAATGTGCTCGATCTGTTAACCCTTTCATGCTCAGTCAGAGCTCGAGACAAACCTTTGCAATTGGTCATGTACGATAGTTTGAGGCTGAAGATGAAATCTCAACGTGTGACTGAATCTACGCATCAGTGTTCTCTTGTGGATGTCGTTTGTTTCTCAATTTTTCACTTTTTAACTATTCGCCCATTGAAGCGCAAGTGTACTGCAAACAGAACGTTTAATAAAACAAATTGTTTTTGGTTTTCCGCTGCGGAAATGATAGCCTCGCTTTTCAGATCAATGAAACAAAGCCAGGCTTTTGTGTTTCTAACGCTTTTGTTATAAAAATAGAAAACAAGCGGAAATTTTCATCGTTTAATAATATAATGTTGGCTGCTGCGGGTTTTCTAGCACTTGTTTGTTCCGGTTTTAAATCTTGTTCAACAAAAGTCGAAATACGTAATTGTACTTTAAATGCAAGCCGAAAAGCCATACAAAAACTACGGGAAAACTGACTCCTTTTTCGCTTCCTTGTATTAAAGAAAAAATTTCGCAAATTGTTACTACACAGGATACCCAAAAGTTACATATTACACCAAGAAAAGATCCAGCTTTTGAAGGCTTTTTAATAATTTTGTAAATGTCTCTTTTGGCTCTATTACCATCATACTAGATCAATGCCTCCTAAAAGGATAGACCGCCTTCTTAAATGATTGCGAGCTTTTTTCGCCGCATTCCAGTCGAGAAAATTCCAGATCTTTTTCGGTTTCGAAAAGTCGAGATTGTTTTTATTGTGAATTCCTGAATCTGAAGGCAGTAGAAGTCTATCAATTGATCAAGAGTTGGCCGTAACGGTAACTATAAATGGAATGACTATAATACTTGAGAGATGTTTTAGTCTTGCTAGTGTCCAAAATTTTAGGCACAAATATACCGGATAATTATGAACGACGTCAAGAAAGCAAACTCGTTTTGTCCTTTTTCATCATCAAGTCAAAGCTTAAGATATCGCTAAGCCTTGTCCCGGTACTGTAGTTGCAATTTACTTAACCCTTGAAGTGTCAAAATTTGAAGCATGCATTCCCGTGCTATAAATTACCGTATTACTTTGTTGTAACCGTCAACAACTCTTGTATCAATCACTAGATTGGCCAAGACAGGAACACTGAAATATGGGTAAACGCTGATTGCAATTTTGCAGATTTTATTATATATGAAGTAAATGCGATCCATTCTAAAATTTTTATAGTGAAGGAAATTGACTATGATACCGCGAAAACATGCAAGTTAGCGAATGATGCCAGCTATTCACTTAAAATTTCGCCATTTTCCAGACGCTTCTAATCGATCAGACAAACACAAACACAACTATAGATATCAGAACCTTTCAGTATTTTTTGCTATTAAAATTCATATTTTCATCTTTGCTTTGGTAACAAAAAGAGTAGACCTCTCGTCGGGCGGTCATAGAAGCCTCTTAATTAGGCCTAATTAAAGAAAACTCTTTCGGCGGTTCATCAGAAAATACTTTCTAAGATTTGCTTGTATAAATAGTTCCTTAATTCTTTCATCTTGCTTTGTTTAAAGTTTTGTGAAGTGATTTTCATGTCGCCAGTACGACGCTCTTCATTAAAACCGTTGAATGCCTTTTGTGAGCTTTTTTATGAAAGCAAATTGAGTTAGCAAAATTCTAGTAAGAATACCTCGCATTTTTCAAGTGTGCCTCGTAATCCTGATAATTCGTCGGTAAAAAGTGAATGAGTGAGTGATTGAGTGAGTTTAGCAGTTTTCCTCACACAAAACTGAAAGAAATCTACAAAATCACGAAATCGCTAAACATTCTCTCAAAATATTGGACTGATTGTGTGAAGTTCGGTTGCGTTGGATAAAACGAGAACGATTTACAATTCTATTTTCGCTGGATTTTTTTTAACAAGTCAAGAAAAAAATCATTTCATTTTTCAAAGCGAAAATTTCCGCGCTGTAATCATTTCTTCTTCATTTGACTTTGTATCTAAGTTAGGCAAATGATTTATATCATCATGCTTACATACCAATCACTTATTATCAGACTTTTTGTGTAGAAGCGAAAGTGGAGAGTTTGATATTCAGTTAAAATTTGGTTCATTTTGCTGTCATTTCTGAGCCGGTAAGATTCAACTAAACGTAACAGATAAACAAAATTTAGCGATTGTTGTTAAGAATTTTCAGATTTCTCAGTTCACGAGTTTCAAAAAATTTTCGTCAGTAAAACGTCAGGGCTCCGAGGTAACAATTGTTGATTTTGACTATCTTAGACTGTCAAAAACCATTAATACCTTCATAATTTTCTAAATTAACTCGAACGCGAATTTCGTTTAGCGTGCCTATTGTACACGGGTAAGACAATCGTAATTCATGAAAGCCGCTTGTTAATGTTCAGATGAAATAGCAGTCTTTAGAAGGTAACACCTCATTTATTGTCCACTAACTCGACATTAGACATTCTGGGACCTCGGCTGATCCTTTGTCTTTGTAAAGAATGCCGCAAATTTTGTTCTTCAAGGATTACAAGCTTAAAACGCCAACGTAGCTCACGTTATTACAAAACATTTTGATCTAAACCAGCCAAGTAAATTTTTCAACGCGTTTTTTTGGAAGCCGAAGCAGCCATATTTGGCGCCAAGTTGTAAGCGCTAATTAGCCCTAAATGCGCCTAAATGTGTGCCGATGACAGTTATTACAAGTCTGCCCATAAGAGGGCAAATTAGTGAGCGCAAACACTCTCAATAAAACAATACAATAGCACGTAAACAATCTCAGTGGATACATGACACACGCTGCGACTTACCCGAGCAAAACGACTAAAAATGGAAAAATATATAATTCTATTTTTCAACAATTGAAAAACAAAATACGCCGCATGAAAGTACTCCCAATCGAATGGTCACAATTGTGGATTTTATCCACAGACTCGAGAGTTAAAACCACACTTCTTAACTCAAGGTTTCCTTTCGAAAGTACAGGATTAAAAAACCTTACTAAATTAAGCTGCTTTTAAGCCTTTACTTACCTACACATTCGTTTGCCGAGCTTTCGGTTGCAGGCCTCCACGGCCTGTCGTTGAAGAAGGCCTTGCACTGCTCGCAGTTATTGCCAGCAGTGTGATGCTTACAATCGCACACCGGCCTTCCGTCACGGTTGGCGGGGCAGATGCCCGCATGTCCGTTGCAGTGGCATCGTCCACCGACTGCCAGGTCTGACACGGCGTAATATTTGTGTATATCTTGCACCCTTGAAGAACTGATACGGTTGAAGACAACTTTGATATCGGTGGCGCTGACCCATTCCTGTAGAACGTAGCTTGCTTCAAAATCATTCGCAGAGGGCCGTCCCTCCAGGGTGCTAAAGGCGATTCTACCCCCTTGAAGAGGCTTTATGAGATGTGCATCTGTACATAAGGCTTCCTGCTCGTTTTCTCTGCTGGCGAATGCTTTCTTCGGCCTCCCGTACACCCTGCTACACGAGCTAGAGTAGAACTGGTACGGCCTCCAGCTCTTACCAAAATCTAGTGACTTGTAGATGGCCATAGAATCAGGCCTTGTACCGCAAAATTGTAGGCTTATATAGGTGATATCGTAAGTTTTTTCTAGCGAGAGCGTTAGAGTGACATTTTCGCGGGATTGCTTGGGATCCGCTTGCCAACATGTCACATTGTTTTGGTTGTGTAAATCTGTCAGATATTCCCCGGGATGAGCTTTGCTCGGAATCCTCGAGTCGCACACATCGCAACTGTGTCCTCGGATTTCCCATTTGCAGAATTTTCTCGGAGGATTACCGCACGAATGGCTAGCAAAGATTCTCTTACCATAAGCCAAGTTGTGAAATTCTGGTAGACACATCTTCGGCCTTCCGTATTCATCATAACAAGCGTTTGTCCGAGCAGACGAAGCTGCCAGTACCGAAGTGAAACTTCGGCGATACAAGTTTGAAAACAATATAAATAATAAGACAAAATTCAACGCAGAGACAAAGCACTGTGATTCCATAGTTCGGATACTCACTCAGACTTTTAGTATAAGAAAAGACCCCCTGTTTTTGTCGAACACCGTGCTTTTTAAAAAAACGGAAATGCCCGCTAGACAAATCGTTCGCCGACGTGGTGGCTTATCAGTTGATGATATTGCTATAAACACTCTTAATCAAGAGAGATTTGGCTTAGCCTTCGCTGACTAATCTTTGCTGTGTAAACCAATGGTGAAGATGGCTTAAGACTGGCGACGTGCTTTCAAAGCGCGCACCTTCGATCTGCCACACGATTCCGCTCCCATCACCTAATCAATCACAGGTCTTTTATGTCCTGGCGCTGTTATGGAGCAGTTTGTCCTGTTAGCGACAGAAAAGAAAAGATTCAGTTATGCAGATGACTGTCAAAACACACAATTAATCACTTATTGCACTCTATTCATATTGTAATTCGGGGTTAAGAGAGAAGTGATAAATTCATTATTTCCCTTTCGCTGCGCTTGACCTTCGGATATGACGGATTGTTGTTGTACACTTGAGGTTAGTTCGGAGAACAAAATAAGGAAGAAAAAATGCTGTTCAGTTTTGAAGCAAACATGAAAAGAATTCGGCAGACAAACGAATCGCAACCCGATTTATTCTCTTGGAATTTTTGTTAAAGATTTATAGTTAACGCGCGTATCAATGGAAAAGATGGTTCCATTTACTCACCCTTAGCCAGACGCACTGCCGAAAGATTTTACCATAAGTGAATTTCACGGTGACATTTATTGCAGAAGCCTAAATCCTCCAGAAATCTGATTGGCGAAGAACAAAGTAATCAATTGCTCCGCTTCCTATTTTCAGCTGAACTTTTATGAGCTGAGTCAACTTGACATAGCACTCCTGTGGCTAGGATATTAACCGCCTGCCCCTTGTAAAGCCTTCATTCTTGGCTTGAAAAGATATATAATAAATATTCGTGACCCCCGTGAGGGCGTTGAAAGGCTCTGCGCTTTATACGCTGTCGTGAGCCAGTTCTGGTAAAGCCATCACAGTTTAATATTTGCCAAAGCTGTTTGCGAAGCGTGAAATTTGTGAGCTTTTAAACGCCAGGTGGATGATTAAAGCGCCGGTCCTTTCGATACGTGTCGAAATGATGGGCAGCTAACTAACAAAATGCGTCTATTTGTCAACTTTGGCAGAAGTGCACT